>SDBT01000434.1_pt1 | contig 65991 bp, 56 predicted proteins | sample 2277101 | NCBI WGS metagenome assembly SDBT01 (sample SAMN10404973, study PRJNA504765) | marine sediment metagenome | isolation source: marine sediment core GS10_PC15, 103 cmbsf | place: Arctic Ocean: Southern Knipovich Ridge | collected 2010 | reverse complement strand
GGCGTCCACGCCGGCGGTGAAGGTCAGGTCGTTGCTATCGTGCTTGCCTGAGCCGAACTGCCAATCGTCGTGTTCGGCCATGGAATTGGCGTCCACGACGGTCACCCACTGCCAGCCGGGAATTACCAACGTGTTGGCGTCCAGATCGAGCTTGGCGCCGGTGAAGGCCGCCCAGCCGTTTACCTTCAGCAACGGGTTGTTGCCGGAGAATCTCAGGACAGGGACGTCATTGCCTTCGCCTGACTCTTCGGGATCCTGCCCTGAGATGGAGTAATCGATGAACAACGCGTAGCCCCAGCCCGGGGGGCTGGTGACATTGATGGTGGCCGTCCCGCCGTCCACCCAGAAAATGCCGTTCCAGACGTTGAAGTTGCCCAAGTTGACCTGGTCGATCCCGGTGGTGATCACGCCGCCCGACATCTTGTAGAAAGAATCGCTGTGATCGTGATGGGCGGCCATCAGAAAGGTGTTACCCGCCCGGACGGTCGCCCCGTCGGCGTGGTAAACCTCGAAGTATCCGGCGCGCTCGTAATGGTATTCCTTGCCTATCAGAATATAGCCCCCGGTACCGCCGGTGTCGATCAAGCCGCCGGAGTTGAGATACACCTTTGCCTCTGACTGCCCTCGGGCGCAAATCTCAATCGGCAGGACACCAGCGCTATGGGATATCGTGCCGTTGACTGTCAGCGTGGCCGTGCCGCCGTCGAGCCAGTCGTTGTCGTCGCTGATGTCGAACGGCAGCCAACGGTTGTCGAAGAAGCCATCATAGCCGCCGATGATCCCTTCGTTGTTAAGGAGCAGTGTGCCTCCTGCCTGAATCGTAAGGCTTCCCCGATCACCGCCGCCGACCAGCAAACTCGACGTCTTGGCTGTGGTGCCGCTGTAGATCGTGGCGGACTTATTTGGGTACTCCGGGCAGCCAATGTAGACAAGGCGGTTGCCGTCCGGCACCTCCAGCTCGTACCAGTTATTGGCCACGTTCCAGTTGTCGCTCACGGCGCCCGTGAAGATTCCGTCGTGTGGGAGATTCGGGTCCGACCCCGCCAGCGAACCCGTCGCCGCGAACCCCACGACCATCAATCCAATTACAATATGTTTCATCATCGCTCTCTCCTTACACGAGTTGTCCTAAAGCTACTCGTTGAGGTAAGGGGTTCCGTGCACAAACTCCTTGGACTTTCCCTGACCTACTGCCGCAAAGCGAAAACTTCGCGGGCAGGTCGCTTGTGTGGTCCTCCTCGGCTTGCTGCTTCCGGAGTGAAAACACTTACAAACACGTTGTCGTTTGAGGTTCTGTAAACCTAACGCGATTCGGGTGAGATTTACCTTGCACCGGCTCCTTTCCCCCCTTTGTACAGATGAACAACGTAATGCTACCACAAATTGGCAAAAATGCGTCCAATATTCCCCCTGCATTTTTTCAAACATTCCAGCTTCGGCAACATCGCTAGCCGGGAAGGATGTGATGCATTTGGCGTCGACTAATCGAAGTGCCACCCCCAGGGGATATTCTCGCCTCGAAGCTCTTTGCGGTGCATCTCCTTGAAGGTCTCGTAGGCGGCCTGTATGGCTTCGGGTGTGTTTGCCATGCCTTCGGGATACTGATCGGCCAGAGGAGGCCGCAGGTCGGCAAGCACGCCGTAGGCGTCAGGACGGCGATACTTCAACAGTCGTTCCTTGTGGTCTCTGATCCCGGAAAACAGGTTCGCCCAGAAGAACTCGTGATCGAGCGAGGCGTTCTTGAGATCTACGTCGGATGAGATGATCGCCGGCTGTCTGCTTCCCGCATTGGCGAGGATCCTGCCCTTGGGTGAAGCGATCATCGAATTCTGGCCACAGCAAGAGGCGAAGTGGATCTGGCTGTCGGCGGCTCGCGCCAGCATGCGGTACTCCGGAATAACCGCGGCGGAAGGAATACAGATCAGCTGCGCGCCGTTCATCGCACATGCGATGGTTGCTTCCGGCCAGACCTGGTCGTAACAGATCAGCATGCCAACTCGGCCCAGATCGGTCTGGAAAACGGGAAAGCCGTCACCCGCGGAGACCTGCCACAATTCGTATTGTGGAAGGTGGACCTTGCGATATCGCCCGACAATCTGCCCCTTCGGGCCGAAAAGGTCCGCGACGTTGTAAATCTTTTCGTCTTCGAGAGCGTAATAGCATGCCACGATATACATGCCGTGCTTCTTCGCGGCTGCACCTAGGCGTTCGGCGATCAATGGAGTCTGTTTCTCCACGACCGCACGGAATACGGAACGGTCGTCAAGATATTTACTCGCAGGTATAGTTCGAGAGAAATCCTCGGTGACAACTGTCAAATCGCACTTATCCGCGGCCGCTTGTTCAAAGAGCCCTTCGTACCACGTGATCGACCGCTCTACCTGCTTAAACAGATCCTCGATGGCAAAATCGTCGCCGAACGGGTCCGATTTCAGTCCCTCGAGCGTCGGTATGACGTGGCTTTGTATAACGCTGAGACGCACGGTTTCAGCCATTGTTGCTTACTCCTTCTGCGGACGACAGCTACTGACTAACCTTCGCTCGGCAGAGAGCGAAGTCAATCTGCGTTAGGGTAAATCGCCTCTTCTTCACAAACGCATCCTTTCTGCCAAGAACCAAATGTTACCAAAACTCTGGCGATGCTGACGGATAGAAATCCTCTCTTCAGAGCATTTCGCCCAAGGCGTGCCAAACCGCTCGGGTGGAGGTTCGTCGAGCGCCGTGCCAAGAAAATGGCGGGGCCGTCCTCGCTCAAGCCGGCCCCGCGGACAAACATTCCAGATCAGAGACCCGAAAGGATCATTCATATCCTGCCGTTCGCGGCGACGGATGATCGCCGGACAATTTCACTCGCCTTCCGGGGCGAGCTTGCCCTCGGCCAGTTGGTGTCTGTGGAGGATTTCCTGGCTCAGGCGGCGCCGAACGGCCCGCAGTTCCAGCAGGCCCAGCAGTTTGCGGGGGCCTTCGTCGTGGCTGGCGACGACCGGAACGGCCTCCAGTTGCTGGGCCTCCATTCGCCTCATGGCCTCGATCAACGGCACAGTGTCGGTGACGGTGTCGGGCGCCGGTTCCATCAGGTCGTGGGCGACGAGCCAGTCGGTTAGCCCCTCGGAGACGAAGGTTTGCTTGAGATCCTGGATCGTGATGACGCCTCGTAGGTTGCCGCTTGCATCCGTCACGCCATAGCACATTGCGCTGGTCTCGGCGATGGTGTGGAGGATATCGGTCAGCTTGGCATTCTCCGCGAAGCTAGGCGCGGTGGTGTCCATCACGTCGGAGACCTTGTAGGTGCGGGCGAGATCTTCTTCAGTGACGTTGAGCCCGGCCTCGCCGGCGCGCGTGATCGCGATCTTGACCAACGGCGGGCCAACCAGCTCCACAATGAAGGTCGTCACGGCGATGATCATGACGATTGCGCTTCCGAGTTCGCCGCTGAAACGCGATGCGGCCATGATCGATAGACCCACGGCCACGCCGCCCTGGCTAAACAGGCACAGGCCGAGATACTTGCCAATTGCCGGCGCCGCCTTGGCCAGGCGGGCCCCGATGCTCGAGCCGAGTATCTTGCCGGCCGAACGGCCAATAATGTAGGTCCCCGCGAGCGCCCACATCCAAAACGGCATGCCCTGGATGTGCAGTTGCGCGCCGACCAGGACGAAGAAAAGCACGTAAAGCGGCGGCGTGAACCGCTCGACGATCTGGAACGCCTCGTTGCTGTGGCGCGGCGCGAGGTTCGAAAGGGCCATCCCCAGCGCCATGGCCGCCAGGATCACGTCCACGCCGAACCAGCGACCGGCCCCGATGACCAGAGCGAGCGTGCCGATGATGAAGGCCAGTGTATTGGCCGGGTCGCGGGCGCGGCGCAGCACGAAGTTCAGGCCGATCCCCGCGGCCAGGCCCAGCGCAGCCCCGCCGAGCAGCTCATACAGCACAAAACCGAGTGTCGTAAGCAGCCCGCCGCTGCCCTGGCCGATCACCATCGCAGCGATGCTTGCGGCAATGCTGTAAAGCACAATTGCCAGGCCGTCGTCCAAGGCGACGATTGCGTAGATGGTAGTGGTCAGCACACCGCGGGCCTTGTATTCCCGCAGCACGTTAGTCGTCGCCGCGGGGGCCGTCGCCGAGGATAGCGCCCCGAAGATGATCCCCAGCGCCACGGCCATGGCCACATTGCCCGTGACGAGCATCGCCACGCCGCCGACCAGCAGCGCCACCAGCACGAACGCTCCGAGGCCTTCCGCCAGAAGCACCGTCAAAAGCTGCCGGCCGTACTTCCTGAATACGTCCCTGTGCAACTCCCCGCCGATCATGAATCCGATCACGCCCAGCGCGAAGTAGTTAAAGGGTGCGAGGATATCGATCGTCTTGGAGTCGATGAGCTTCAGGCCGGAGTTGCCCAAAATTAGGCCGATCGTGATATAGCCGACCACCTGCGGTATGCGCATCCGCTGAAAAACCCCCGCACCGACGGTGCCGAAAAAGATTGCAAAGCCGATGATCAGCAGCACCGGAGTGTGTGACCAGTCGGGGATGGCGAAGGCAAGCGGGATCATGGCGATTCCTGGGGCCGCTGGGATCGATCGCCGATCATGATGCGGGCCAGCTCCTCGCCGCTGGTTGCCTGGAGGATTCTTTCCCGCAGCTCTTCGTGGCGAAGCACATCGGTGACCATGGCCAGCAGGCGGATGTACGTTTCATGCTGGCCTTGCGGGGCGACGATCAGCACGATGATGTGCACAGGCTTCTCGTCGAGGCTTTTGTAGTCGCTGATGCCGGCGGCACTGACGCCGACGGCTATGGATGCGCGCGCCGCGCCCACCATGCGCACGTGGGGTATGGCCAGGCCATGGCCGATCCCTGTGCTCATCAACTCCTCTCGGGTCTGGATCTCGCCTCGTAACTGCCCGAAGTCCAGGCCGGCGTGGTCGGCCAGAACGTGGGCCAGCTCGTCCAGCGCCTGCACTTTCGTCGAGGCCTTCAGGATCACGATGCACTCGCCGGCCAGGTAATCAGAAAGCTTCATAACCTACTCCAACTTGTCTGCCGCTTGGCCGGCCGCGGTTGAGCCGAACCCGGCGTCTTAATGTGGGTTCCTTCGCCGTGGCGACTTCGCGCCTAGCTCTTGCGCCGTACGGCATTGCGGTGGTGATAAGTGCGTGAGGGCTTGCCGACGACCGTACCCTCCGCGGTAGGCCGGCGGGCTTCGATCCTAGCTGCCAGACGGCGGGTCTCTTCCAAGCTCTCACGCGTCTCTTCGATGATCCGCACCGTCTCATCCAGGCTGTCGGTGATGTGGAACAGCTCCATGTCCACTGGGGCGATCTTCGCATGGCGAGAATGGAGCATTTCCTTTCGGATCCACTTTTCCAGTCCCCGCCAGAAGCTCCGCCCGATGAGGATAACGGGGAAGCGCTCGGCCTTTTCGGTCTGGATGAGCGTCATGGAGTTGAAGAACTCATGAAGCGTGCCGAATCCGCCAGGGAAGCACACGAACGAGCAGGAGTACTTGACGAACATCACCAGCCGCGCGAAGAAGTAGCGGAAGTCCAGGCGGATGTTGGCGTAGGGGTTGGCCTTCTGCTCGTCTGGCAGCGTGATGTTCAGCCCGACGGAGGCTCCGCCGCCCTCACGTGCGCCGCGATTGGCCGCCTCCATGATGCCCGGCCCGCCTCCGGTGACGATCGGAAAGCCTCGCTCGGCCAGCATGCGGGCTAGCTTGCGGGCCGTGGCGTAATCCCGAGCGGATCGCGGCATCCGGGACGAGCCGAAAATGCTCACTGCCGGCCCGATCTGCCCCATTATCTCGAAACCTTCCACAAATTCACTCATGATGCGGAAGATTCGCCAGGTGTCTTTGTCCGTGTCGCTGTTTGGTTTCAGCATGGTGGCGTTGGCCTCCACCCGCCAGCCTGGAAATCAATTTCGGGCCCTAACAGTATCGGTTATCTTGATCGCCTTGGCGAATCCATTTCTCCACGATTTGCCGCCGGGGACGAGGAGTGTTTGCAATTTCACAGCCTTTCCGTGTAAATCATACGCCGAGGTAAGCGATGCCGGATAGACCAAAGGCATGGGCGCTATTGCTTTTGACCCTGGCGACGGGTGGCTGCGGCGGATACTACACGCTGACGGCGGGCGACCACGTGGCAGCGGCCGGGCAGGAAACGGCCGTGGTGGTCCGCCTCCAGCGTAACGACTTTTTTGTGTTGAATCTACCGGCCAAGGACGCAGTCATGCGATTTCGGATCGCCCGGGAGCCTGAGCGGGCCGCCTATACCGACAAGCTCGGCTACGCCGGTACGACCGTCGCCGCGCCGGTTGAGCCGGGCCGCTACACACTGCACGTCAACCACATGGACTTCGAAGGCGAGGAGGTCTCTGCCGTAGTGCCGATCTACGTCTGGGACGCCAACCGTCCTGTGGTAGCGGTTGACGCCGATGGCCTGCCGCGGGCCTATTCCTCCGACAGCGACGTTGCCCAGGCGGCGCTGCTGAGAATCGCTGAGACGGCCAGCATCATATACCTCACGCGCAAGCCCATCCGCCGACACGCGGACATGCACCACCGGCTGGACTTGGCCAATTATCCCGACGGTGCAGTTCTGCTTTGGCGGCGCCAGCGCTGGCACGTCGTGCGAAGCGGGCGGTTCAAGATGCCGCGCGTCGTGGTCGAGTCCCGCCTGGTTAGCCAACTGGGCGAACTGCGCAAGATGTTCCCGAAGCTCTCGGTGGGGGTTTGCACTTCCAAGCTTGCCGTCAAGGCCTTCGCCGCAGCAGGCCTGCGCGTTGTGGTGGTTGGTTTCGCCAACGTAAGCGCACCCAACCTCACCCGCCGCATCTCCTGGACGGACCTGGCAAGGCGCGGCCCTTAGGCGAGCTTTTCCCGGAAGAAATCCCAGACCCGGTGGGCGTAGTAGCGGTGTCCGCCGGCGCCTTCGAACAGTTCCAGGTTTTCGGCGGCACCGACGTTGGTGTAGATCTTCTTTGCGGCGGCGAAGCCTTTGCGAACGGCGTCGATTGGGAAGAATCTGTCCTTCGTTCCGGCGATGATCAGCATCGGCCGCGGTGCGACCAGGCCGGCTAGGTCCGACATCTCCGCTACGCGCTGTAGGCTCGGCACGTAGTTGCAGCCGCAGTGCTGCATGCCCAGGATGCTGGCCGCGAAGCTCGAGAAATAGCAGCTCGGGGCGGCGGCTGTGATCCGCTTGTCGATTGCGGCCGTAAACAGCGACATCATTCCACCGCCGCTGTTGCCTGTGATGACTACTCGCTTTCGATCTACGTCCTTGCGGGCCAGCGCCCAGTCCAGAAACTGCATCACGTCGCTGAGACGCTGGCCCATAAGCGGCCGGGCCAAATGGAACGACCGCAGCGCCAGTTGATCGCAGCCGCAGTCCGTCTCCTTTTGCACGTCTTCCGGCAGCATCAGCTCTCCAAAGCCGCGAAACTCCGGCACGATCGTCAGGTAGCCCTCGCGGACGGCCTGGAGGGCGTAGTCGCGCTGGCCCTCGACGATCAGCTTGCGGGCCTTGTCGTCGCGGGCGATGCCGACGGGGATATCCTTGCCCGGTCCGTGTCCGTGCGCGGCGATGCATACGCCCAGCTTGCCTTCAGGCCGCGGCAGTGGCTCCAGCAGGTAGAACGGCACGGCTAGGCCGTCCGCGGCCAGCATGTAACCGCGACGGCGTAGATAGCCGCCCAGCCCGCGGGAACGGTCCTTACATTTGACTTCCTCGACGAATCGCACGTGCGGGGCTGACTTGGCCCTGGCGTCGATCGCCAGAAGCTCCAGCAGCTTCCTTCGCAGCCGTCTCTGCCATGTCGCTACGCTTTCTCGCTTGTGGCAGCCATAGCCGTGCGACTGGGGAGTCTCGGCGACCATTCTGCGATACAGCGTCTCGATGGAGACGCCCTTGGAGTACTTGCTCATGAGTGTTCCTTTCCTCGCTGGCTGCTGGCAAGAATAGCTCCGCGGATGGCCATGTCAACAAAAGGCATTCCTTCGCGTACTTTGGTCGATACAATGCCGCAATGCCGGAGGCGGAAAACATCGCGATACTGCTGCCGAACTGGGTGGGCGACGTGGCGATGGCCACGCCCGCCCTCCGCGCACTGCGGAATCGCTTCGCCGAGGCGCGGATCACGCACGTAGGCCGAGCCCTTGCGCTGGAGACGTTGGCTGGCGGCGACCTGGCCGATGCGCGGCTTTCGGATTGCTCCCGCCAGCGGCCGAAACTGCTGAACTTCCCGCGGCAGGTCAGGCGCATGCGGCGCCAGCAGTTCGACCTGGCGGTGCTATTGCCCAACAGCTTCCGCTCGGCGCTGTTGTGCTACCTCGGCCTGGCGCAGCGCATCGCCGGATACGACCGCGATGGAAGAGGTTGGATGCTGACAGACAAACTCAGCCCCCCGCGCGACGAAAAGGGACGCCTTTTGCCCACGCCGACGATCGACTACTACGGCGTTTTGGCCGAGATATTGGGTGCGAAGCTGGAATCGCGGCGGATGTCGCTGCCGGTGACCAATGTGGGCGAGGCCGCCGCCGAGGCGCTGCTGCAATCGGCCGGCGTGGATCGCTCCGGGCCGGTGGTGATGCTCAACCCCGGCGCGTCGTTCGGGGCGAGCAAGCTTTGGCCGGCCGAGAGTTATGCTGCTCTGGCCGACGCGCTCATCGAGCGTCGCGGGGCGCAGGTCATCATCAACGCCGCGCCGGCTGAGCGCGTCGTCGCCGGCCAGGTCGCCCACGCGATGGCCGGCAAAGCGGCTATCAACCTCACCGAGTGCGACAATACGATCACACTGCTGAAAAGCCTGATGCGGCGATGCTTGCTTCTGATTACCAACGACACAGGCGCCAGGCATATCGCCGCGGCGATGGGCATCGGCGTGGTGACGATCTTCGGCAGCAGCGATCCGGCCTGGTCGCGAATCGACTACCCCCGCGAGCGGATCGTCCGCGTGGAGGTGCCCTGCGGGCCCTGCCAGCGCAAGAAGTGCCCCTTGCCGGCCGGGCCGGAATACCATCAATGCATGACGGCCGTTGCGCCGGAGATGGTATTAGAGGCGGCCGAGGAGCTGCTGGATCAACCCGCTGAGCTGGCCGAGGAGGGGCGGGCATGAGAGTTGGCCAGGACGTCGCGGCTGCCCTGCTGGATGCCCTGCGGCGCGAGGGGCTCGACAGCGTCCAGGGCGCGTTCGCCTATGCCGGCGGCAAAGAGCTGGCCAAGGCCAACCTGGGCCATCGCCGCAGGACGCAGCTTTGCCTGACGGACGAAACCGGCCACGCCCACGGGCTTTACCTGAAGAGGTACAACCGCGAGGGGTTTCCGCTGCGTCTGCGCCGCTGGTGGACCTATGGCCTGCGGACCAGCCCGGCAGACGTGGAGTTCGATAACATACAGGCCGTGCGGGCCGCTGGCGTGGGGACCATGCAGTCTGTAATCTGCGGCCGGCAGTGGGGCCGATACGACGCCGAGCGGAGCTACATTATCGTCACGGCCGTGCCCGGATGCCGGCTTCTGGAGCGCCTTGCAGAGCCTCCCGGCGAGGCGGGTTCTCCGGAAACTATGCGCGCCGTTACGCTCGAACTGGCCCAGATGGTTCGGAAGTTCCACGCCGCGGGTTACGTCCATCGCGACCTGTACGCCACGCACATCTTTCTTGACGAGCCAGCCGAGGGGGGCAGGAAATTTTATCTGATCGATCTTGCCCGCGTCTTTGTCCCGAAGCGTCGCCGCCTACGATGGCAGGTGAAGGACTTAGCGCAACTGAAATACTCCCTGCGGCATACCGCGTGGGTCGAGGACTACTGGGATCTCTTTTTGCGGGAGTATCTCGGCCGAGACGAGCAGCCTGCGCTGCGGCGATGGAGCCGGCGGATCGACTGGAAGGTCGCGCAGATGCGCTTTCGACATCGAAGGAAACGCAGGCGTCAGAAAGGACAAAGCAGCGGCCGATGAGGATCGCCCTGGTCATAGAAACGATGGATCCAGCGCGTGGCGGGCGGGAGACTTCCACGGCGCAGATCGCCGAAGGCTTGGCCCGCCGAGGGTGCGATGTGACCGTTCTCTGTCAGCGCAGCCGCTGGTCCGGCCAGGACGTGGGCGTGCGTGAGCTGCGCCGGCGCGGCCTGCTGCGAGCCTGGCAACTGAGCAACTTCGTCGCCGACGTGCAGCAGGAGATCGCAGGCGGGGCCTATGACGTGGTTCACGCCACGCTTCCGGTGCCCGGGGCGAACGTGTACCAGCCTCGCGGCGGGACGATCCCCGCACAGCTCGCCGCACGCATCCGCCAGTGGGGCCTCTTGGGAGGCTTGCGGGGTGCGGTCCTGGCACCGCTGAACTTCCATCGCCGCAGGCTAGCCCAGCTCGAGCGCCGCCTCGTTGCCAACCAGACCACCCGCTGCCTGGCCGTCAGCCAGATGGTGGCGGAGGAATTCGCGCAGTTCTACAACCGCCGCAATGGCGTCAAAACGATTTACAACGGCGTGGAGATCCCGCAGATCAGTCCTGTGGACCGCGCCGACTGGCGCCAGAAGCTGCGCTTAAAGCTTGGCATCGGGCAGGATGAGACGGTCTTTTTGTGCGTGGCCAGAAACTTTCCACTCAAGGGCGTCGGCGAGACGATCCGGGCCTTCGCAAAGTGGCACGGCCAGCGCTATGGTAGTCTCAACGCCCGCCTGGTCGTGGTCGGCCGCGATATGGTCGAGGGCTACCAGCGTGTGGCGGCCCTGCGCGGCGTCGGCAAGCAAATCGTCTTCCTGCCGCCTACCAGGGAGATCTTCCAATGGTATGCCGCAGCCGACGCCTGCATCCTTCTGAGCTGGTACGACCCGTGCAGCAGAACCGTCCTGGAAGCAACGCGAATGGGAATCCCCTCGATAACAACGATCTACAACGGGGCCGCGGAGATCCTCGCCGAGGGTGCCGGCATAGTGGTCGCCTCGCCGAAGGACACCCCGGCGATTATGGCGGCCTTGGATGAATTGGCCGATCCGCAGCGCCGGGCCTCGCGCAGCGAGACTTGCCTGGGAATCGCGGATCAACTCAGCATGGAACGTCACGTCGATGCGTTGCTAAGCGTCTACGCGGAGGCCACAAAACGCCCATGATCGAAAACCCATTTGTGCTCTTGGTGGGCTTTCCGTTGGCGGCCTACGTGATCGGCTCGACGCCGTTCGGCGTGCTGATCGCCCGCGGTCACGGCATGGACCTGCGGAAGCTCGGTAGCGGCAACGTCGGGGCGACCAATGTCGCCCGCGCCTTGGGCAAGAAGTGGGGTTATCTGTGCTTCTTTCTGGATGTCGCCAAGGGGCTGGTTCCGACGCTGGCTGCCGCACTGCTGCTTGGCGGGCAGAGGGGTTTTCCCACGCTGCTGCACCAGGCGGCCTGGCTGGGCGCCGGCTTTGGGGCGATCGCCGGACACGTCTTTAGCTTCTATCTTCGGTTCCGCGGTGGCAAGGGTGTGGCCACCGCCTTGGGCGTGGTGCTGGGAGTCTTTCCGTACTTCACCTACCCGGGCTTGTGTGCGTTCGGCCTGTGGATATTGGTGACGCTGGTGAGTCGATACGTCTCGTTGGGCAGTATTGTGGCGGCCGTGGCGTTCCTGCCCCTTTTTGCCGCATTCAACTGGCCGCCGGGGGATCTCTGGCCGCTGGCGGTCTTTGCGGCTGCGATGGTCGCCTTGATTCTCCTGCGCCATCGCGGGAACATTCGCCGCCTGCTGGCCGGAACCGAGAATAAGATCGGCAGGGGGAGGTCCTCGCAAGCGGCGGCCTAGACGCCCGATCAGTTCTTGGGCAGGCGACGGCGGATGCGTTCAATGAGCGCCCGAAGCGCCGCATCGGTCGCGACGGTTTGAGCGATCGCGCCGTTTGCCTCCTCATATCGGCCAAGCTGCTCCAACAGGACCGCCAGGTAGTAGCCAACCAGTGGTTCTCCTGTGGTCTCGGCGAGTTTGCGCATCGCCTCCGCTGCGGTGAAGAGCTCCCCGGCCGCCCAATCGCACAGGGCTTTTCTCAGCGTAAGCTGCCAGGCGTTGGCCGGTTCGAGCGACACGCCGGCATAAACTTCCCTTGCCTCGACTGCGGCTCCGCTTCGTAGAAGCAGATCGCCCAGCCGCAGTTTGATCTGCGGATCCTGCAGTCTGGCCAAGCGTAGTTCCGCGATGGCCTGCTGAATCAGCCCGATCTGCGGTGAAGTCAGCCTATCAACGCGTTGGGGAATACTGAGACTCTCTGCCTCGAGCTGGGCCTGCTTGGCGCGTGACGCCTCCAGGGCGCGTTGGATGAAGTCTCGCAGTTGCAGATACTCCCGTGGCGGCTGGACGCGCTGGCGCGGCGGCAGATGGGCGAGGAACTGCTTGACGGCTTGGGCGGCTGCGTCGAGCTGGCGTGCCTGCTGGAGTGCAAGGATTCGCTGCACGGCAAACATTCGCGTGTCCATGCTGTCCAGGACGGTCAAGTCCAGCTGCCTGTAGAGTGCAAGGGCCCGGGTTGAGTTCATGTCCGTGGGAACCAACGCCGACGGCACCACGTCGCACTGAAGCGCCCGCTGCTGATGGGCCTGAGCCAGTGTTGCAGCCAGCACGTCGGCGGATATAAGATTTTCCGTTTGGGCGGCCGTTAGGTAACGGATCGCAAGGAGAATGCATCGTTGCTGAACGGGATCTTCGTTCCGCAGGCGGCCGCCGTGGGACTGCTTGCCGAGCGAGAGCAACATCGCGCCGATCTGGTAGTTTAGAGGCGGCGGGTTCTGGGCATACCAGCGCCGTTTCTCGGCGGGCAGATCGGCGAGAAGTCCATCGCGGCCAAGCGGGCGGTCGAGGTCGCCGAAGTTCGGTTCGGCGCGAAGCGGGGCGTCCAAGTACCAGTCTCGCCGCAGGAAGCAAGCGCCGGCGCGGTCGAGAAAGATCAGTTGAAATCGGCGGCTTTGGGCCAAAGCCGTTAGACGTTGTCGGCTGTCGTGGCGGACGAAGACAAACCGCACGGCCTTGGGCAGTTCGACAGTATCAGCCGAAGCCCTCGTCCGCATCGCGGTGATGATCTCGTACTGATCGATGAATCGCTGCAGGGAATGCACCTCCAGGCGGCCGTCCATGTAGACCTTCCGCCTGGGATAGCTGTGATAGATAAATGCCCCGGAATCGCCGAAGTTCTCGCAGAGCAGGCCTCCCTTGGCGGGCAGCTCGGCGAGGAACTTTGCGGCGGCCAGGGGGTATTTCTCGCCCTGCAGGCCCGGCCCGAATCGCTGCCTGCTGCCGGCGTGTCGCCATATTCGGCTGGTGGCCGCCGCGGCGGCGACTGCAAGCGCCACGGCAGCCATGCAAGCGGCGAGGTACGGCCCCGGGCGGCGCAGCTTCGGTCGGCTTTGGCCGACATGTTTCAGCACTGCCGCTCCGTGCCAGGCAAGCAAATAGCCCACGACCGGCCCCAGTAAGGCGATGTTTCGCCGCGCCATCGCCGCCAAAGCCAAGAATGCCAAAAACCAAATGATATGGCAGGTCGGCAGCCGCCTTCTGTTTGCGATCATCACTACCGCGGCCAGCAGAACAATCGCGATGACGTGGAGATTCGCGCCGAGGACCTCCCAGGTCGGCTGAAATTCCGCCACGCCGTATGTGTAGTAGTACGCCTCACCGGCGAGCATTTGTCCGGATATCCGGCTCCAGAGCAGGATGGGATGAAGGGCGGCCTCCAGTGGCCAGGGGCTTACCAGCACGGCCACGGTTGCTGCGAGTATCGGGGCCAATGCCGGGCCGGTCAGAAGGCCGCCACTGGCCGCCGTGTGCTTGAAGCGGCGGTCGATCCAGGTTCCGACGACAGACGACCAGATCAGCCCAAGGCCGAGAATATATAGTCCGTGCATGTTGACCCACGCCAGCATGACTGCGGCCAGGTACCAAAGGCGGTTTGGCGAGCCGCCGTGGCGGACCCTTTCCAGCAGCACGATCGTCAGCATCAGAAAGGCAAGCGTAAAGGCCTCCGGGCGCACGCGGAGGCGTCCGGCCACAAGGGCCAGCATCGCCAGACCGCAGAAGATCAGCCAGGCCGGCGGCACACGCCGACGAAGCGCCAGCGTGAAGATCGACATCATCGCGACGGCCAGCGCTGCCTTCAGGCCGCTGAGGATCGCAAATCCGCCAATGGAGTGCAGGCCGGCGATGATCAGTTGAAAGAGCCAGTGGACGTTGATCCATCCAGGTTGGGGATCGATGCTGAACGGATCGAAATTCAGCACCCGGCCGTACTGGAGCATCCAGCGGCCGGATGCAAGCTGCCAAAAGATGTCCGCGTTCCATACGCGGGTGAAGGTGATTGCAAACGCCGCCAGGGCGAGCACTACGATAGCGGCCAACGGCCAGACCTCGGGCGAACTGCCGTCTTGCTTGCGCGCGGCCTTCGCCGGCGCTTGGCGCGGACGGTTTGGGGATCTTGCGGGCACGGCAAGAATCTATGTCAAACGCCAACCGGCGGCAAGGCCGGATCGTTTCAGGCGGCTATTGCGTTGGCTGGCCGTTTGCGATGCGGATGATCCGCGCCAGGCGTTCGGCGCAGCCTTCGTCGATGATCTGCTTGAGCCGATCGACGTTGTAAAATACCTCGAGCATCATCGTTCCGCTGTAATTTGCCTCGTGGAAGGCTCCGGCTACGGCATCGGTCTGGAGTGTGCCGTAGGTGGGCATCTCGTGCTCGTCGCCCTTGCCCGAATTGTCGGACAGGTGCACGTAGGTCATCTGCCCGCGTGTTTGCCGGACAGCTTCGGCGGCGTCGGTGACCATGTTGGCATGGCCGGTGTCGTAGCACATGCCCGTATTCGGCACGGCCAGCTCGCTTAGAACATCCGCCAGCTCGGCGACATCCCAACCGATCGCGTGATAGCCCGGGAGATTCTCGAAAGCATAACCTACGCCCAGGGCCTGGCCGGCCTGGCCGAGCTCGACAATAGATTTCTTGAGCTGTTCGATGCGCGTTGTCCGCTCCTGCTGGGAGATGCCCTCCTGACGGATGCTCGCACAGTGCACGACGACCAGCGGGCCGCCCAGCTCCAAAGCCAGCTCGCCTTCCGCCTTGAAGGTATCGACGGCGAATCGTCTTTTCGATTCGTCGGGGGCGGAGGGGTCGAACTCTTCGCCGTAGACGCCATGCAGGCTGTCGCACGGCATGGCGCCGGCGGCAATGGCCTCCTTCATCTGCTGAATGGAAATCCGCACGCGCTGATTGCGGTAGGCCTGGACGACCTCGCAGCCCAACTTGCGAAAACAGCCCAGCCACTCGGCAGGCGGAAACTCATCAAAGCCGATAGCCGCCACAGTTCCCAATTGAATCGCCATGTCACTTCTCTGTGTGCGGCCAAGGGGGTGGGCTCCGGCGAGGAGTTCATTGGAGGGTTCGCCCGACCTTCCATGGCCGATCAATTCGCGCCCAGACGCCGGCGGATGTACTCGGCGCGGGCGTATCCGCGCTGCTCCGGGTCCATCTGTCGCTGAAGTATCCTCTGCAAATGAGCCGGCTGGGTCAATAGGAACAATTCGTTTACTGTCTCAAGGTCCACATCGTTGATTCGCTCGAGGTTGATGCCCAGGCGCACCAGCGAAAGCAGATACATCGTCTCCTCAGAGCTGATTGACCTCGCCGAGCGTAGCAGGGCCAGCGAGCGGAACGCCTTGTCGTCGACGGCGGCCGGCCGCTTGGCCAGCAGCCCCTCCCTGGCGCTGCGCTCGTACTCGATGAATTGCGGAATCGTCTGCTCGAGGAACTCTTCGACGATCTGCTCTTCGCTTTTGCCGAGCGTGGACTGATTTGAAACCTGGAAGAAATCTCCGCTGGCCTCGGTGCCCTCGCCGTAGAGGCCGCGAATCGCCAGGCGCATGTCTCTGGCGGCCCGGAAGGCCTTTTCGATCTCGCCGCTCATCTTTAGCGCCGGCAGATGCAGCATAACGCTCACCCGCAGCCCAGTGCCGACGTTGGTCGGGCAGGCGGTCAGATAACCGTAGCGAGAGTGGAAGGCGAAATCCAGCCGCTCCTCCAGCAGATCGTCGATGCGGTTAATTTCCGCGCTGGCTTCGGTTAGCTGCAAGCCGCGACGCAGTGACTGCATGCGCAGGTGGTCTTCCTCGTTGACCATCACGGCGATGGTCTCGTTGCCGCTGACGGCCACGCCGCGAGGTTGAGTGGCCTCGGCGTGCTGGCGGGAAATCAGGTGGCGCTCGACCAGAAGCCGGCGGTCCATCTGGCTCGCCGCTTCGATGTCCACGTAGAAGACTTCGCGTGTGAGCTTGGCGGCGAGGATTTCCCGGCGCAGCCGCTGCTCGAGTTCGCGCTGCTGGGTTTCGCTGCACCGTGTCAAGAAGGGCATCCCCGCCAGGTTGCGCGCCAGCCGAACGCGTGAGGAAATCACGACGTCGTGCATGGGCCCGCCGCTGCGGAGCCACTCGCCCGCGTGCTGAGTCAGATCGGCAAGCTTCATGGACCCTCCATCTCCTTGATCTGGTCGCGAAGCTCCGCCGCCTGCTCGTAGTCTTCGGCAGCCACCACAGTCTTCAATTGGGCCCGCAACTTCAGCAACGTGTTCATCTTCTTCTGATCGCTGCCGGCGCGGCGTGGCACCTTGCCCACGTGGTGTGTGGCGCCCTCGTGGGCGTGTTCCAGCAGAAGCTCCAGAGCGTCGCTAAAGGCCTCGTAGTCGTTCGAGCAGCCCAGCAGGCCCTGCTTGCGGAACTGCGAGAAACGCATTCCGCAGACCTCGCACGTCCTCTCGGCCTCGGCCGCACCGCCGCTTTGTAGGATGAAATCCTCCAACAGCTGGCTGATGGGGATGTTGGCCTTGATCGTGATGCCCTCGGCGACTGCGCACTCTTCGCAGAGGTGTTTCTCGAGCTTCTGCCCGTTGGTGATCTCAGTCAGGTGCACCGTAGCGGGCCGGCCGCAATTGTCGCATTTCCCTTTCATGTGCTTCTACTGCTATCGTAAGGTTGTCCGCGGGGATGAGTCAAGAGAAGCGTTTGCTTGCAAATTGCAACGGCGACTTCTATAAAATCCGATTCTACGAAGAACTGCAAACGAACCTATCTGACGGACGGTTCGTAGAATGTGCGTGCTTCCGCTGCGCCCTCACTGTCGCGCAGAGACGTTCACGCGCTGCACTGAAGGCAGTTTTTCTTGGAGAGAAGATGGCCCATGACATTCTGAAGGACTCGGTGGAGAAACAGACCGGCCGGGCAAGCTTGCTGATTCTCGGAATCCTCGGCGGCGGCATCCTGCTCATCAACTCCTATATTGCCGACTGGGTCTTCGCCGACCAGACCGTCTACGACCCGGTCACCGGCAAGGCGTACAACTTCTACAGCGACACGCTGGCCCTTTTGGGGACATTGCTGCTGGGCATTCCGATTATCGTTCACGCAGCCAAGCACCTCCTCCATGGCCATATGCACATGGACGAGCTGGTGGCCCTGGCTGTGATTGCGGCGATCGCAACGGCGAACTACAAGGCCGCCGGTGCGGTGGCGTTCTTCCTGCTGCTGGCTAACTTGGTTGAGACGCGCACGGCCCTCGGCGCCCGGGCCAGTATCGAGGATCTGGTGCGGCTATCGCCCAAGAAGGCCCATCGCATATCGGCCGAGGGCCTGGAGGAACTCATCGACCCGCGGGAGCTCCGCGCGGGCGACGTGGTGCGCGTGCGGCCGGGAGACAACATCCCCGCCGACGGCGTGGTTATCGAAGGACAATCCTCGGTCAACCAGGCCAACATCACGGGCGAGTCGCTGCCGGTGGACAAGGCCCTCGGCGATGAGGTCTTTTCCGGCACCAACAACCTCGCCGGGGGCATCGACGTGAGGGTCACCCGAGCCGGGGCCGACACCACGCTCGGAAAGGTCCAGAAGCTCATCCTCGAGGCCGAGAAGACCCGCATTCCCATCATGCGAATGATCGACCGCTACGCCGGCTGGTATACCCCGACCATTCTGATGCTGGCCGGGGCGGTGCTGTTCTTCAGTCGCGACATGAATCGTGCGGTGACGATGCTGGTGGTGGCTTGCCCCTGCGCGCTGGTGCTGGCGGTGCCGACTGCAATGGTGGCGGCGCTTTCCTGTGCGGCCAGGCTGGGCATCTACGTCAAGGACGTCTCCAACATCGAGCTGGCCAAGAACGTCACCGCCTTCGTCTTCGACAAGACCGGCACGCTGACTACTGGCGAGCTTTCGGTGACGCGGATTCTTCCGGCACCTGGCGTGGACGGCGCGGACCTGCTGGCTGCGGCGGCCTCGGCCGAACAGCTCTCCAAGCATCCCGTCGCGCGGGCGGTGGTGGCCGTGGCGGCCAAGGCAAAGGTCACGCTTTCTCCAACCAGCCAGTTCGAGGAGATTTCCGGCTGCGGCGTCCGGGCGAAGGTTGACGGTGATACGGTTCTGGTCGGGCGCAGCACGTGGCTGGACGAGCAGGGCATCAGCCTCGATGCGATGAAAGACCCCAAGTACGCCGAGCCGGAAGGGCTCAGCACGCTCCACGTCGTTCGCGAGGGCAAGCTGCTGGGGTGGGTCGGCCTGGAGGACCGCACGCGGGACGAGGCGCGACAGGCCATGCAAGAGCTTCGCTCTTTGGGCTTAAAGGAACTGGTGATGGTCACAGGCGACCGCTGGTCGGTGGCGCGCCGCGTGGCGCGCGATATGGGCTGCACGGAGGTTCAGGCCGAGGTTCTGCCGGCCGACAAGCTGGAGTTGGTGGGTGCCCTAAGGAGACAGGGCCACTGCGTGGCGGTGGTCGGAGACGGTGTCAACGATGCCCCGGCCCTGGCGGCGGGTGATCTGTCCATCGCCATGGGCGCGGCCGGCAGCGACGTGGCCATCAACTCCGCCAGCATCGCGCTGCTCAACATAGACCTTCGCCGGCTGCCGTTCCTCATGCGCCTCAGCCGGAAAACCACAAACGTCATTCACCAGAACCTCCTGCTGGGCGTGGGCTTTATCGTGGCGCTGATCATCCTGGCCGGCCTGGGCGTGATTTCGCCTGTCCTGGGCGCAGTTCTACATATGTTGACGGCCTCGGCGGTGATCTTCAACAGCGCCCGTCTGGTGCGGTTCGGTGAGGAATTGGACCTGGCTGAGCCGCAAGAAGCCCCGCCGGCGGCGCAGCTAAGGACCGAGGTCGTCCCGGGAACGTAAACAAAGACAAGGCAAAAGCCCCCGAGTTGAGGGCGGACAGTTGGAGCCAAGAGAACGCTGAGATCAGAGCCATTGGAATCTCGCTTACAGAGAGCTGCGGAAATGGCGGCGCGTTTTCGGCAAGATCAGGATCAAGATCACCAGCGCGGCGACCATCGCACCGGCTACCATGCTCACGCGTGCCGAGTCGAGCTGCGAGACGCCCAGCACGTTGGGAAGGGCAATCGCGGCCAGTTGCACCGCCAGTGCCGCAACGGCGATGACCGCTACCAGCCAGTATGCCCATCGCCCCCCGCGGCCACCCTTGCCGAACGCGCTCCAGAGCATCCAGCTCAGTGCGGCCCCGGCCAGGATCGCCCCCACCGTCGCGAAGCCTTTTGCGTTGCGGACGCCCGGCACGGACAGCAGGGCCAGTGCGATCAGACCGCCGGCGATCGCGACGGCCCGGCCGGTCCAGGCCAGCAGCGCCACCGAGGCCGGCATGGTCGCCGACGAACCATGGGCCTCCAACTGTCGCCGCTCGAACAGGGCCATGCCGACGGCCAGCAAGCCCGCAACGTACAGGCCGCAGTATCCTGCGGCCCAGCCCACATAGCTGGCCGGAATATAGATGTCCTTCTTCGTCAGCGCATCGAGCGGGAAGAAGTACGTCAGCTTGGGCACGATCCAGCCGATCACGCGGGCTACGAGGGGCTCCTTGCCGAACAGGCCAAAAAACGCCCAGTCGCCGAAAAGATATGGATGCATCGAGCCGAGAAAGAACACCGCGCAGCAGATCAGCAGTGTCATCACCTGGCCCAGACGGGTGCTGACGGCTACCGCCACCGCCACGAAGATCGTCACGGCCATGAAGATCAGCACGATGCCCACCAGCAGTTGACCGTGGATAATCAGGCGTTCGGGGGTGTCGTGACCGAATGGCACGATCTGCCATTTCTTGCCGATGAAGCTCACCAGCCCCATCGCCAGCGACAGCAGCACCACGGCGCTCCAGACGCCAGAGGAGATGAACTGCCAGCCGAAGAAATAGTTGCCCATCAGGGCCGTCAGGATCACCAGTCCGAGGGCTGTAAACCCCAGTACGACTACCGGATAGTCTATGGGGTCTCTGGCGCTCGGCATCACGCGGTGCCGGACGGTCATGAGAAACACCAGGCTACAGAGATAGAAGGCCAGCGCCACGGCCACCTGCACGCCTGCGAACTTACCGAGCACGAACGTCGCGCGGGCGACCGGCTTGGAGATCACCGTCATGGCGGTCCTGTCTTCTATCTCGCGGCTGAGCACGCTGGAAGCGCTGAAAGCCGCCACGAGCAGCCCCGAGATCAGCAGCGTGCTGAGGCCGAGGCTCTCCAGCATCATCTGGTTCGACTCGCGGTAGTTCGTGCTCATCGCCCAATCGGTAAGCGGCAGCGTGATCACCAGCACTGCGAAGGTAACCACGATCAGGATGCCGTAGATCGGCTGACGAATGGTCTGCACGAACGTGTTTTTGCAGATGGACCAGAGCTTGACCATTTTCGATCCGTTTTTGGCCGCCCGAAACCTGCTGATATCTCTCATACGCTGCCGGGTGCGGAAGGTTTGTCGGCGGCACGGCCAATTGTAGCGCGGCGCGGCTATGTTGGGCAAGAAGCTCTAGGCGGTAATTGCGATATCTCTCTGGGCGGGTTTCAAGGCCCGGCCATCGCCGTCTGCGAGCAGTTTTTCACTGCAAAGGAGACCCTTGGGAGATGATTGCCCAGAATCGCGGAAAGAACGTATCGATTGCCGGGGCGTTGGCGCAGCTGGGCTTTACGGCTGTGATGCTGGTAATCTGGCTGTGGACGAAGTCGCTTGCGGCCATGGGCTGCACGCTTCTGCTGGCCGGCGGGCTGCCGCTCTGGTTGATTGTGGTGCTTCTGTTCTACGTTCGCAAGCTGGAGCGCCAGGAGGCGGCCGAGCTGGCCGAACTTGCCGCCCGGGGGGCAACCACCGGGACGATCTTCGAGAGCGAGGAAGGTGAGGAGCTGCGCCCGGCGGCGGCCAGGGCGGCGTTCATGGACCGCTGGATCGTACCGATTTTCACGCTGCTATGGGCCGGCTTGCACGCGACCGTCGGCGCGCTGCTGGTTCGCTACCTGGCCGGCAGATCGCCCCAGGAGATCGCCAACGCGCCGCAAGGCATGCTGCTTTTGGCCGTGATCGGGTTTGGGGCCTTTCTGCTCAGCCGGTACGCCATCGGCATGAGCCGCGGGGCAGACTGGCGGCTGCTTCGCGCCACCGGAGGCTACCTGCTGGTCAACGTGCTGTTCATCGTCGCGGTCGTCCTCGCACTGGTTGGCGCCGATCAGGGCAATCTGAAGATTGATCGGATCGTTGCCTACGCCGCTGCGATGGCGATGTTCGGGCTGGCCGTCGAGCTGCTGCTGAATCTCGTTTTCGATCTTTATCGCCCGCGCCTGCCCGGCCAGGAGCATCGGCCGAGCTTTGATAGCCGGCTGTGCAACCTCATCGCCGAGCCCGGCCGGGTTGGCCATTCCATCGCAGAGGCCTTGAACTACCAGTTCGGCTTCGAAGTGTCCAAGACGTGGTTCTACCAGCTCATCTCGCGGGCGTTTATACCATTGATTGCCTTCGCCGTGCTGGTGATGCTGGCGATCAGCTCGATCGTCGTCGTTCGCCACGGCCAGCAGTGCGTCGTGTTGCACTTGGGCCGGGCCAAGAGCGTTCTGGAGCCCGGAGTGCATTTCAAGTGGCCCTGGCCGATCGATACCGCCCAACGCTTCGAGAAGGGCAAGGTTCATCAAGTCCTCTTGGGCGTCGGTGAGCATCGCGAGCCGGTCAGGATCAAAGGACAACAGGTCGACCTCTGGACCGAGGAGCACGGGGCGCGTGAGGAACTGGACTTTTTGCTGGCCGTTCCGCCGCGGGCTGAGGAGGTTGTCGAAGCTGCCAGGCAGAAACCTCCGCCGCCGGTGAATATCATCAAGCTTGTGGTGACCGTTCAGTACGTCATCGACGACGTGCTGAAGTTTGGCTATGAGTACACCGACCCGGCGAAGGCCTTGGAGTGTATGGCATATCGCGAGATGTCCCGCTACTGCGCCAGCGCGACGCTGGACTCGCCCATTCCGGGTGACGCTGCCGACCGCCCCGAGGCGATCATGACCTACGGAAGCAAACGCGCCGCCGCGGAGCTCAAGCGTCGAATCCAGGCGCGGGCCGATGAACTTCACTTGGGCGTGAGGATTCTCTACGTGGGCCTCTCGGCGGTGCATCCTCCCTCCGAGGCGGCCAAAGCCTATCAGGCGGTTTCGGTAGCCAACCGTCGTATGCTCCAGAAGCGTTACGAGGCCGAAGGCGAAGCCAACAAGACTCTCGTCCAGGTAGCCGGCGAGCCGCTGGACGCGCTGAAGCTGGCCCTGGCGATCCGCACGCTCGAAGAGCTTTACAGGCTGCGCGACAACCCACGGCGCGCCAAAGAAATTCTCGCCGAGCAAATCAGGCAGGCCGAAGATGACATCAAGGCCCTGGAAGATGAAATCCATCAGGAGCGGCTGCTGGGCAAGATTCGCCAAGGCGAGGAAAAAACGTCTAAGGAAAGGCTTCACGAGGAATACATCGCCCACCTGGAGTTGCTTAAAGAGATTGGGAAGGGTCCGGGTGGGTTTGACTTTGCCGGGAGGATCGAAAAGACCCGCCAAGAGATCGAGCGGCAGTTCGAGAGAACGGTCGGCGATCCGGCCAAGATTGTTGCCGAGGCCAAGGCCTATCGCTGGAGCCAGGAACTGACGGAGATGGCCCGCGCGGCGGCGTTTCGGCGGGAGCTGCTGGCATTCCAGGCCAGCCCCAACATGTACAAGATGGATCGCTGGCTGGACGTCTGGGATGAGGTCCTGCCAGGTGTCAACAAGTACGTCCTTGGCGTGAATCCGGACAAGCTGGAGATCTGGCTGAACTGGGAGGACCAGAGACAGCCGATGGCGGGCGCCTACCAGGAAGAGCCAGCCAAATAACTTTGCCTGCGGAAACTCAGGTATAGAGGAACGAAATGATGACCTTTCGCAAACGATACATGGGGATGTTCCTGCTGGCGGCGTTTATCGTAGCGGCATTGCTTGTCAGCACGGTGGCGTTCACGGTGGACGAACTGAAGGACATTGTGATCGTCAAAACCTTCGGTCGGGTCACGGCGACCTATCGCGGCCGCGAGGATGCCGGGTTCCACTGGAAGTGGCCCTGGCCGATTCAAATGCTGGTTCGCTACGATTCGCGCACCTTCACGCTTGAGGACCCCTACGCCGAACTACAGACAGTTGACGCGCAGAACATCCTGATCACTTCGTACTGCACGTGGCGGATCAAGGACCCGGTGCGTTTTCTCAGCTCGATTGAGACCATCAAGAAGGCCAACGAAAGCGTCCGAGAACGCCTGCGCGATCACAAGAACACCGTCGTCCGCAGCCACATGCTCGAGGAGTTCATCAATACCGATCCGGCAAAGATGAATATCCGCGGGATCGAGCAGGAAATTCTGAAGCCCCTCCGGGAGCAAATGGCGGCCGAGTATGGGGTGGAGGTTCGCTCGGTGGGTGTGAAACTGCTGGGGCTGCCGGAGGCGGTTTCCGAGATCGTCATTGAGGCCCAGAAGGAAGAACGGCAGCGGGATGTCCAGGAGCTTGAGGCGGCCGGCGAGGCGCAGGCCACGGCTATCCGGGCCCGTGCCGAGCGGGCAAGCAAACAGATACTCGCATTCGCGAAGGCCAAGGCGATGAAGATTCAGGCCGAAGGCGACAGCGCCGCGGCGAGGTATTACAGCGAGTATGCCAAGAACGAAGCTTTTGCAATGTTCCTGCGGGCCCTGGAGTCGTTGAAGAAGGAGCTGAAAAGCAAGACGACGATCCTGCTGGACGGCTCGCAGGTGCCCGGGATGGATTGGTTCCGGAAAGGTCCGTCATTGCCAAAGGCAGACCTTCCGGCAGTTGCCAACCCGGCAGCAGGTGGGGAAACTCAGCGTTCCCCACAGGCCCGGCCGGATAAGTAACGCGCCACGGAGAATTCAGCATGGCTGAGAAACTTCCATCCGATCAGCAAGCCAAGGAGGCCCGCAGGCCGATCGCGCCGGCGATGGACCCGGCAGCGAAGTCGCTGGCCGACGCGCTGCGCGTGAGCTTTCGACTGTTGGCGGTCATCATGATCTTCGTATTGGCGGCCTTCCTGCTGACCGGCTTTAAGCAGATCGAGACCCAGGAGGTCGGCATCAAGAAGGTCTTCGGGCGGATTGTAGGAACGGCCGAGCAGGGGCTGGCATACACCTGGCCGTTCCCCGTCGGGCAGATCGACGTCGTTAGGACCAGCCAGCGGACCTTGACGGTCGAGGATTTCTGGATGCACGAGACGGCCGCCGAGAAGACCAGGAAACTCTCCGAGCGCCGTGGCGGTGCCGCGCTACGGCCGGGATGGGACGGAGCCTTGCTCACCGGCGACCACAACCTCCTGCACGTCAAGCTGGAGTGCAAGTACTCGGTGCTGGGCACCAAGGGGGCCGTAGCCTGCGCGCGAAACTTTGCACTTGGCCGAAATGTTAGAGGCGGCGATCGAGACCTGAGCGCTCATGGTGACTCTCTTGAAGAGGCGATTAGTGCGGTTGTCTGCCAGGCTGTGATCGCCGCCGCCGCCAAACGCACCGCCGATGGGATTCAAAGGAGGCAGATGAGCCAGTTCGCCGCCGAGGTCAAAAGGCAGGCCCAACGCAGAATCAATCAACTCACGCCGGTAGCCGGCAGGCCATATCAGGCCGTTGAAATCAGCGCGATCGTCGTGAAGAACAGCACCTGGCCGATAGGGGCCTTGCGGGCCTATGAGGAGGCCCAACAGGCGATCAGCGATCGGGAGAGGATTCGCGACGAAGCCATAGCCGACGCGCGGAGAATTCTCAATGAGGCCGCCGGTGCCAGCGTCGAAATCCTGGTCGGAAGCCCCGAGGAGCTCACAGGGGCCAAGACGTCCGGCTCGGCCGAGCGCGAGAAGAACGGCCCGTATGACCTGATCGGGCAGTACGCCATGGAAAAAGATCCCATCAAGGCCCAGCGACTGCTGGGGCGGATCGAAGAGGTCCTCATGAGCAGCACCACCGGCGGCCAGGCCAGCAGGATCATCGCCGACGCCAGGGCCTATAAAACCCAGACGATCCAGAGCGCCGAAGGCCGGACCAAGCGGTTCAACGACCTGCTGAAAGAATACCAAAAGGCCCCCCAGTTCATGCTGGAGCGGCTCTGGGCCGACACGCGCGACGAAATCCTCAGCTTCCCGCTCGTCGAGAAGATATACCTGTCCATGGGTAAACAAAAGATGGTCTACATGATCAATCGTCCCCCTGAGATCGCCAAGGCGATCCAGCGCGAGTTGTTGAAGCTTGAGAGGGAAAAGCGCGGCCAAGCCACGAGAAGACGCTGATCGAACCGGCCGTGGCAGGCCGCAGCGCCGTGAGTAGCGCAGAGAGGGCAGATATGCCGCAAGCAGACGAAAGCGTGGTTCGGACCGTGGGGCTGACGAAGATCTTTCGCGACTTTTGGCTCCGCGAGAAGGTCACGGCCGTGGCCGACCTCGACCTGGACATCTTCCCACGGGAAGTCTTTGGGCTTTTGGGTCCGAACGGTTCGGGCAAGAGCACGACGCTGAAGATGATCCTGGGACTACTGTTTCCGACGCGTGGCCGAATTGCGGTCTTCGGGCGCCGGCCGACTGACGTGGCCATCAAGGCGCGCATCGGATTTCTGCCGGAGGAGTCATATCTCTATCCGTTCCTGGACGCCGAGGAAACGCTGGACTTTTATGGGCGTCTGTTCCGTCAACCCCGCCGCGAGCGCCGCCGACGCATCGGCATGCTGTTGGAGATGGTAGGCCTATCCAGCGTAGCCTACCGGCGCGTCGGGGAGTATTCCAAGGGCATGCAGCGGCGCATCGGGCTGGCCCAGGCGCTGATCAACGACCCGGACCTGCTGATCCTCGACGAGCCGACCAGCGGCATGGACCCCATCGGCACCAGGCAATTCAAGGACCTCATCCGCACCTTGGTCGCCCGCGGCAAGACGGTGATCCTCTCCAGCCATCTGCTGGCCGACGTCGAAGACGTCTGCGACCGCGTGTGCATCCTCTACGGCGGTCGCAAGCGCGACCAGGGCACGCTTCAGGAGCTGCTGGCCCAGAGCACCAGGACTCAGATCACCACCGATCTGCTTGACGAGGAGACGCTGGCTGACGTGGAGAGGGTGCTGGCTTCGTCGGGCAAGGAGCTGCTGGAGGTCTCCGTGCCGCGGGACAAGCTGGAGTCTTTGTTTTTGCGGATCGTCACCGAGGCGCAGCGCCAGCGTCTGCCCACCGGCGGGGTGATAGCCGGCGGCGCGGTGGCTGAGTTCCTTCGGGCAGGGCCGGAGGCCGAGGGCGAGGAGGTCATCGAGCGCCTACTTGCAGCCGCAAGACCCACCGAGCCGGCAGAACCCGCAGCCGAGCCGGCGGCCCAGGCCGCAGAGGCTGCCAGCGAGGTACTCGAGGAGCTCGTTGCTTCTGGCAGGTCGAAAGATGCCGAAGGCGACCAGCACCGCCCGGGCGCCGACAAGCCGGCCGATAAGAAACCACGGATCGAGCGCGACGTCATCGACGGGCTGATAAGCGACGGCCAGCAAGACCAGCAGGAGTGAAGCCCATGTTCGGCCTCTGGGCTGTGGCCAGACATACCTTGCGACAATGCCTGCGGACGAAGGTGGCGGCGCTTTTCATCGTGCTGCTGGTGGTGGCTCTGGCCGCAATGCCGTTTGTCATGAAAGGCGACGGGACGCTTGCCGGGCGGATCAGGACGTTCCTGGCCTACAGCACTTCGGTGACGGCGGGGTTGCTTAGCCTCGTGACGATCTTTCTGGGTGTGGGCATATTAAGTTCCGACGTGCGCGACAAGCAGATCTTCAGCGTTGTGACCAAGCCGCTGGCCCGCTGGCAGTACATTCTCGGCCGCTGGCTGGGCCTGGCAATCTTTGATGCGGTTTTGCTGGGTATCTCGGCCGGCGCGATCTACGGCCTGGCGCAGTACCTCAAGGCCGGCAAGGCCATCAACGCCAACGACCGACGCGCGGTCGAGACGGAGGTCTTCGCGGCCCGCCGGAGGGTTGCGCCCGAGCCGCTCCGAATCCAAAGGAAAGCCGATGCTCGAATCAAAGAACTTCAGGATAAGGGCGACTATGAAGACGCCCTGGAGGCCTTTGTCGCCAAAGTCGGCGGTGACGTTGAGTTTGCCAAGGAAATCCTCCGGGCCGAAGTCTACGAGGATATAGCGGCGGCTATGCAATCGGTCGGGCCGCGCCGGTCGATGGTCTGGGAGTTCTCCGGCCTTCATGTCGCCGGCAAAGAAACTCGGGGTTTGGGGCAGGTTTTGGAGATTGCCCGGCAGGCCAGGCTGGTGCGTATCCGGGCCGCCCCGTCGCTGCTCGGCAAGCTGACATTCATGGGGCCGGTACGTATCAAAGGCGTTGACGGGCGGGCGGTCAGAATAGAGTCCGATTCCTTTGTCGTCGCCTTTCCGTTGGAAGAGATGTTGGAGGGGCGCCTTGCCAGGCTCACCGTCAAGGATACGGTCGGAATCGTGGCCGATCCGACCCTGCAGATCACGTACAAGGCGACCCCGGCTGGGGAGCCGCCCAATGGAACCCTCTCCAGCTACTGGGTTGTGGAGAACCCCACGGACGGATCTCTCTATAGGGAGGAGCGCCAAGACGCTGCCGGGATTCCCGCCACGCTGACCGTCCCGGCCCGCGTGGTCGATTCCGAGGGGCGCACGGTCGTGCGATACGTGAATCTGCCCAAGCGGAGCGGCTTTGTCACCAGCGTGACGATCCTTCACGACGACGTGGCCGTGCTCTACCGCGTGGGAAGTTTCGAGGGCAATTTCGTTCGTGGGGTCGCCCTGATCTTTGTGCAGTTGGCGTTCCTCGCCGCCCTGGCGGTGTTGGCCGGCAGCTTCGTCTCCTTCTCCGTAGCTTGTTTGCTTTGCTTTGTCCTTATGGTGTTCATGGTCGCCAGGGACTATCTCGTCGGGGCGGTGAGCTCCCGGGCCGCCATGGTCGAGTTCGGTATATTCGCTCGCTTCAGCCAGATCGTTGTCAAGACGATGAACGTGCTGCTGCCGGATTTCGCCCGCACCTCGCCGGCCGAAGCGCTCGTCGAAGGCATGATGATCCCCTGGTGGGGGGCCGGCTCGCTGGGCGAGACGAGCCTTTTGGCGCTTGGTCTTCAGACAACGCTATTGCTGGTGATCGCCTGTCTGATCTTCCGCAAACGGGAGTTGGCGAGGGTTCAGGTCTGATGGTCAGCCGCTCGCACATCATGCAGGTTGTCTGGATCGTAGCGGCAGCAGGGCTGCTGGTGGCGGGGGGGCTGCTCCACCGCCGGCTCGATGCCCAGTCCAGCCAATACGAGCTCAATCCGCCGGAGGTGGCCCAAACCCATCCCGCCAAGGCCCTGCTGACGATGGCGCCGGGCGGACTGCGGGCCCCGCTGGTCGGCTATCTCTGGATGCGGGCAGAGGATTTGAAGCTGAACGGCCGGCACTATGAGGCCATGCAACTGGCCGACCTGATCTGCAAACTCCAGCCCAACTTTCCCGGCGTTTGGGTTTTCCATGCCTGGAACATGGCCTGGAACATCTCCGTCACTACGCACACGCCGGAAGAGCGCTGGCTGTGGGTGTACAACGGCGTGAAGTTGCTGCGAGACGAGGGGATCCCGCAGAACAGAAAATCCATACTGCTCTACCAGCAGCTGGGGTGGACCTTCTTCTTCAAGATGGGCCAGACCATGGACGAGATGCACCTGGCCTACAAGCAGCGTTGGGCTTGGCAGATGCAGCGGCTGCTGGCCTCGCCGCCATACGGAACGACCGCCGAGACGATTGCGGCTTTCCGCCCGATCGCTGAGGCCCCGATTGACAAGGCCCGACGCCTGCAGGGAAAGCAGACCATCCAGCCGGACCGGCTGGCGGTCGTCCTTTCCGATCCGGCGGCGGCAGCCTACGCCGAGCTGCTCAAGGCCCAGGGCGTCGAGGTCGGCCAAGAGCTGCTCGACGTTTACAACCACTACAGCCTCGATGAGGCCGTCCGTTTTGCCCGCATGGAGCCGCCGAAGTTGCAGACCGACCGAGACAAGGCCCTATCGGCGCTGATCAATAGCGATCAGCACGCCGAAGCCCGCAAGAAACTGTTAGCCTTCGTCCGGGCACAGGTCCTTTGGAACGTCTACAAGATGGACCCCGACTGGATGCTCAAGCTGATGGAAAAGTACGGTCCGCTGGACTGGCGACTGGCCCAGCCGCACGGACTCTACTGGGCGACATACGGCATCCATGTTTGCCAAATGAAGAATCTCGACGATATCAACTCTCTCAATACCGACCGCCTTGTGCTGAATTGCATGAAGGTGCTGACATGGCGTGGGCGGCTGTCGTATCTGGAAAGCATCGATCCGGAAAGACCGCACTCCCCGCGGCTTGGTTTCGCCACCGACTGGCGGTTCGTGGAACCGGGCCACAAGGAATTTATCCTGATGGGCCAGGCGGAGGCCGAATTCAATAAAAAGGAGTTCAAGAACAATTTCCTCCGCAGCGGCCACATCAACTACCTCATCCAGGCGATTCAGATGTTCTACGCCGCATATCGGCACGAAAAGGCCCGCGAGCTTATCGGCTGGGTCAAGGAAAACTACCAGCCGACCAATCCGCAGTGGGAGATGGACCTGGAGGACTTCGTGATCCACACGCTCAATCGCGAAGGCAAGCCCATTCCGGATCGGGCCTACAGCCAGATCACCGCCGCGCTCCAGGCCGCGTTCATCCAACTTGCCCAAGGAAACGCTCAGGCCCACAAGGCCTCAATGTCGTACGCCCTGAAGGTCTACAACCTCTTCCAGAGACACGCCCTGGCGCGAAACAAGCTGCCGCCCTTTCGCATCCTGATGCGTGGGATCCTCATCGACCTTTTGGTCAACCCGCCGATCGTGGGCCTCTCCATACCGCTGCTGACGCGTGTGGATCTCTACTCCCGGCTGGATGTCGCCCTGCAACGATCTTTCTATAGGCGGATCGCCCCAGTTCTGTGGCAGGAATGCCAGCTAGAGAGGATCGACTTTGCCAAGGCCTTTCCAGCCCCGCCCGGCGTCGAGGAATACCGCGCACCGCAATTGGCGCCGGAACGGTAAGCTCGCAGAGGCGTTTGGGTTTCCTTATTTTGTCCTTGCACCTAAGGCCAGCTCCCAGTAAGATATAGGACGCTCAACAGCTCCGAAACGGCTCCTATAAAGTGGAGCATTGAACAGGGGCGAATTTCGACAGGAAGGAGGAGATTGAATGCACCTGTCACGCTCATGGATCATTCTGATCCAACTTGGCGCACTGACGGCCACGCTCCATGCCCAACAGATCAAGTTCTCGGCCACGGCTGACAACCGGTATTATTCCGGTTTTTCCGACGTTCTCGACGAGATCAAGCTCAGGGCCGGCGGTCCGGGGGAGTTCATGGTCTCGGCCGGAGACACCGATCGTTGTGCCAACACCTGGGGCGCTCTGGCTACCGCTTTCGATGCCAACTTCATGTGGTACCCGGTAATGGGCAACCACGAGAAACCCGGCGCCGGTCGTGAATCATACGGTGGCGAGAACATGGACTACTTGCGCAGCTACGATTTGGGAACGGTCAATTACGGCCCGACCGGGACCACAAATACTACCTACTCCTTCGACGCCGGCCCGGTCCACGTTGTTTCTCTTAACGAATACTGGGTCGGCGGGACGACCCCCCCCTTTGTCGACCACATCGGCTACGGTGACGTCGTGCCGCAATTGCGAACCTGGCTGGATAATGACCTGGCGAATACCACCAAGAAGTGGAAGATTGTCGTCGGGCACGAGCCGGCCTATCCGCAGCCGGATGAGGACTGGGGCGACGCACGCCACGTGGGCGACTCTCTCGACGCCAGTCCATCCAACCGTAATGCCTTCTGGAGCGTGCTTGAGAACCACGATGTCGTGGCGTATCTTACCGGGCACACACATCGCTTCAGCCACTACCAGCCCCCCGGCAGCGACGTCTGGCAGATTGACCTTGCCGAGGCACGAGGCATTGGCAAATATGACACGTTCATGATCGTCACTGCCGATGAAAGTGAAATCAAGTTTGACGTTTATCGCAGCCTCAACACCCCCCAGTTTTCGTTGACGGATTCATGGACCGTGCCCGAGCCGGCAACGGTGGGGCTGTTGGTGTTGGGCTGCCTGGCGCTGCTTCGCAGGCGCGGCCGGGCGCCTGCGGCAGGCGGTGGCCCGGATCTACCGTCGGCGGGCGGATTCGCCCAGTAGCTTGAAGCCCAAGGGCGTTTGGGAGATGATCAGCTTTCCATCCAGCAGGCGGATCGATCCCGGCCCGATCGGCTGCCACATGTCCTGGCCGATTGAATCCTTGATGGCCGCAATGAGGTTTTCTTCGAGCCTTTGCCTTCGTGCTGCCGGGCTTTCGGCCTCGTCGGTTTCGCGGCCGGCCTGGCCAAACAGCCCGCCGGCGGAGCCTTGGTCGGCGGTCTCCTGGCTGCCAAGCTCAACTTCCGGGGCTTTGAAATTCGGCACTACCACCAGCAGGTCGCTCACGTCATAGATTCTGGTGCGAAGCCGCGTATTCACCGACGCCCCGGAAGCGATTACCACCACGCCGTCGTCCACCACCCAATAGACTCGCTCAAGCTTAGCGGGGCTTGCGCTTAGACTCCTCGTAACCAGCGTCAGCGCGCGCGGAAGGGTGATCCTGGAGATATTCATCGTCACTTTTGTCTGGCGTCCAATGCCGATCAGCTCGAGGCTGCGCCAGCGTACGTGCATGTTCAGGTTGCTGATCTCGCGAAGGTAGGCGATGACCTCTTCCAGCGGCGTGCGGTCGAAATCGAGGTTAATGCGGCCGATGCCGCGACGGGCGACTTCTCTACCCGGGCGGGCCCGGCCGGTGCGGAAGGGCAGCCGATTGCGATAAAGCACGCGAAGCTGGCCGGTGAGGCGAACGATCTGTCCGTCGATGTACCAGGCCAGCGGGTGGCCTTTCCTGGCGATCTGGGCCAGCATCAGATCCAGCAACTGCTCGCCGGTGGCCCTGGGGACTTTGAGCGTGACCTTGTCGGCTTTCTTGACGCCGTTTTGCCTCAGACTCTCCCAGTCCGCCTCCACGCGAACGCCGACGAGTTTGCGGTATTGCGCCAGGGCCTCCTGCAACGTGCCGGAGATGACCGGCCGGATCAGGCTGCGCCTCATCGACTCGATGACGTCGAGTGGTTCTTGCTTTTCCGCCGCCGCCCGCGCCGGCTCGACCATCAAGGCCAACCACACGCAAGCAGCTACACCTATACGGGTCATGATTCTGCCTCTCAAAACCTAAAACCCGCATCGAAGCACGGGTCCGTGCTGCTTATTATACTCCTTTCAGTGGGAAAATCTCTCAGGGTGGGCGGCAGGGTTTATCAAAGCCATTTTGCCAGCGACTCGGCGAAGTAGGTGATGATCAGATCGGCCCCGGCCCGCTTGATGGCGCTGGTGATCTCCATTACTGCGGCCTTTTCGTCCAGCCAGCCCGCCTGGGCGGCGGCCTTGAGCATGGCGTATTCGCCGCTGACGTGGTAGGCCGCCAGCGGGGCGTCGAAGCGCCGGTGAATCTCCGCGATCAGGTCTAGGTAGGCCGCAGCCGGCTTGACCATGATCAGGTCGGCCCCTTCGTCCAGATCGCCCTGGGCTTCGGCGACGGCCTGGCGAGGCGCGGAAAAGTCCATCTGGTAGCTTTTGCGGTCGCCGGAGGCGGGGCTGCTTTCGGCCGCGTCTCGGAACGGCCCGTAAAGGCTGGAGGCGAACTTCACCGCGTAAGCAAGGATGGCCGTCCTGTGAAAGCCGTCCGCATCGAGCGCCTGTCGGATGGCGGCGACCTGGCCGTCCATCATCGCCGACGGCGCGACGATATCGGCCCCGCTGCGAGCGTGCGAGACGGCCGTCTTGGCCAGCAGCTCCAGCGTAGCGTCGTTGTCCACGTCGGCCGCCCCGTCAGGCCGCTTCAGCAGCTTGCCGCAATGTCCGTGGTCGGTGTATTCGCACAGGCAGACGTCGGTGATGATGAGCATATCCGGCAGGTTCTTTTCGACCTGCCGGCAGAGGCGCTGGACGGCGGCGTTTTCGTCCCAGGCGGCCGAGCCGATGGCGTCCTTGACATCCGGGATGCCGAACAGCAACACCGCCCGCAGCCCCGTATCCGACCAGCGGCGAATCGTCTCCATGGCCGTATCAACCGAATGCTGAAACTGCCCCGGCATCGAGGCGATCTCCGTCCGCACGCTTTGGCCTTCTCGGACGAACAGCGGCGCGATCAGCTCCTCGCGCGACAGACGCACGCCGCCGAGCATCTCACGAAGCGTCGCGTTATACCGCAGCCGCCGCAACCGTCTTGTCGGAAAGCCGGTCATGAATCTGGCCAGAATTCTATCACTCTCTTTGCTTGCATGACAGACTCTCGCCTTCCGTTACGTTGGATCGAAGCTGTTCGGCCAAGTATGCCAGCCCAACCAAATGTGCTCTCGGCAGTCAGACGCTATACATCGCGGCTGCGTTCGGAGAGCAGGACGAGGTCGCGAAGGCCTTCACCGCCAGGGGCCTTCAGCCAGCGTGGGAGGAAATCGCGCTCCTGGACGATGTGCGCGATGGCCATCAGCGCCCGAAGATGATAATTCCGCTCATCCGGACTGCCGACGAGTATGAACGCCGTGCGGACCGGCTCGTCCACGCTAGGAAAGCGCACGCCATCCTTGCAGCGGACGAGCAGAACGTCAAACAATCCCTTTCCCTCCACCACGATGTGCGGTATTGCCAGGCCGGGCTGGATGACCGTGCTGGAGGTCGCCTCGCGGGCCTTGAAGGCCTCCAGGAGCTTATCCTCGTCGATGCCGAGTCGCGGCGTCAGCGCTCGAGCGGCCTGCTGGAACATCTCCTCGGCCGTCATCGCCGAAGGCAGATCGAGGATTTCGCAGTTGTGAATCAGGTGGTCGAACCGGTCGCGGATCACCTCGTCGCGCTCCAGTGCGATTTCCCTCAGTTCGTCCTCGAGGTTACTGCGGCGCATTTCCTTGGAGAGTGCCTTGCGGACCATGTAGACGAAGGCGCTTTCCCGGCTGGTACGGGGGCGAACGTAGATGAAGTACCACAAGATCCCGGCTACCGCGAACGCACCCGTGGTCAGCAGCGGCACACGCCCCATTTCGAAGATCAGGAACAGATACGCCACAATGCCGGCAATCTGCACCCACGGAAAGAACGGGCTGCGAAACACCGGGCGGTAGTTTTGGATCTTGCTGCCCCGCATGATCACCACGGCCAGGTTGCTCAGCAGAAACAGCAGGAGTTTCATCGTGCTGGCGACTTTGACCAGGTTCTCGATGGTCAACACCGAGAGGATCGCAATCATGAACGCCGCCGTCAGCAGGATGCTGACATGGGGGGTTTGAAATCGCCGGGAGAGCCTCTGGAAGCCCTCCGGCAGCAGCCCGTCACGGCTCATTGCCATCGGGCTGCGGGAGGCGGTGAGGATGCCGCTGTTGGCCGTTGTGACAAACGCCAGTATAGCCGCGGCGGCGAGCAAGACAACGCCGCCTGGGCCGAGGAATTTACCCGCCGCGGTGCATAAGGGTGTGTAATTCACGGGATTGGCGGCAGCCGGGTTGAAAAGATCTGTCTGTTGGAGAACCCCCACCGTGACGAACGCGCCCGCTACGTAGACCAGCGAGACGACTAACAGCGCGGCGAACATGGCGGCCGGGAGGTTGCGCCCGGGATGGCGGACCTCCCCGGCGATGGAGGCCGCCTTGGTCAGGCCCCCGAACGAGACGAAAACCAGCCCCACCGTGGCGAATAGCGCCCCAGGGCCCTTGCCCATGAAGTTCTCCAGTGATTTGTGTTGCACGTGCGGCATACCGAGGACGATGAAGACGCCCAGGATGGCCAGCAGGATCGCAACCAGCACGATCTGCATCCGCCCGGTGTGCTTGACGCTGAAGATGTTCAACGCCGCGAAGAATACGCAGCAGCCAATGGCGATCGCCTTGATGATCCAGACATCCGTTCCCGGTCGAATGAGCTGTGCGAAGGCCCCGATACCCACCAGTGCAAAGGCGCTTTTCAGGGCGATGGACAACCAGTTGGCCAACCCCGCCAGCGTGCCTGGCAGCGCCCCCATGCTCCGTTCGATGAAGAAATAGGTCCCGCCGCTCTGGGGCATGGCGCTGGCCAGCTCCGCCTTGGACATCGCCGCTGGAATCACCATCACCGCCGCCAGCGCGTATGCAAGGATCATGGCCGGGCCCGCCTTGGCGAATGCCAGCCCCGGCAGCAGGAACAGGCCGCTGCTGATCATCGCGCCCGACGCGATGCAGAAGACGTCCCAGAATCCGAGCCTGCGAGCCAGGGCCGTTGGGTTTCTCCCAAGGTCGGCAGCCATGAACTAAATATTATTGGCTGTGACTGTCGCCGGGGCAAGAAAGATTGCCTTAGCGGTTGCCATCACTGCTGGGTTGAGGGTTTGACAAATCCTGTTGGACGGATGAACATACGCACAATCCTTTCGACAGCAGCAGGGAGGCGGTGACTTCCCTGCAAGTTCATGTTCGCATTGCCATTGCTCTCGCAGCGTGTTGTGGGAAGGAGTTCGGAGATGTTTGATATCAAAGCGCGGGGCGGCGCGCTCGGAAGGGAAATCCTCGGCGGCGTTACAACCTTCATGGCCATGAGTTACATTCTCTTCGTGCAGCCGACGCAGCCGGGACGGTGATCGGAGCGTGCCTGGGAACCAGCACGGTCACCAGCTACATCGAGTCGGTCACGGGCGTGCAGGCCGGAGCGAGGACGGGGCTGGCAGCCATCGTCGCCGCCTGCTGCATGCTGTTGGCGCTGTTCTTCCAACCGGTGGTGGAGATGGTCGGCGGCGGGGTGATGGTCGGCCAATACTCCTGGGGCGATCCGATACTGCGATATCCAATGATTGCACCGGCGCTGATCGTCGTGGGGGCCGTGATGATCCGCTCCATCCGCGACATCAACTGGGAGGACGCCACCGAGGCACTGCCGGGCTTCTTGACAATGGTGGCAATGCCCTTTGCCTACTCGATCTCGGCCGGTATCGCCATCGGCTTTATCAGCTACGCGGTGGGCAAACTCCTGACCGGCCGGCTGCGCGAGTGCCCCCTGATTGTCTACATCTTCGCGGCGCTGTTCATCGTCCAGTATGCCATAGCGATGTGAGCGCGTCCCGAAGTTTCGGGCAGGTTGGGAGGGATTCTTGGGGTCGTCACTGACCCTGTTTCCTGGCAGCTACGGGCGTGGGGCTGCGCCGAGCGGTTGGTGGATCGTAAGGGGCCGACCTTGGCGGCTTAGTTCGATCGTCACCGTCTGCATGGCGCCGGCGGCGTGGATCGCCCCGACGGCTTCGGCGGTGTTGGTGACCTTCTGGCCGTTGAACTTCAGGATGATGTCGCCCACTTTGATGCGGCCGGCCCGCTCGGCGACGCTGCCCTTGACGAATCCCACTACCTTGACGCCGTTGATGGTGTCTTGCATTTGCATGCCTAACCGGGCCTCGCCGGATTGCCGCTCGCCCCAAGGCAACTGGAGCTGCGTTGCCCAACCCTGCCAGTCATCCTCGAACTCGAACAACCGCTTGCCGAGGATCTTCTCCAGCGCGTGCTTGCCTGTGCGGTCCTTTGCGTACGCTGCCTTGTACGTGCGGTAGAAGTCTCGCAGGCGGCCTTGCTGGTGGAGGTAGAGCAACAGGTACCTCGACTCGGCGTAGCAGAGAAGCGCATCGCGATTGAAGGCTTTAGGCGTGAGGGTAATGAGCCGCTCCAACGGAATGGTCTGTTTGGTTCGGATCGCCTTTTGGAGTGTCAAGAGGCGCAGGTTAACTTGCGGCCGCAGGCCAAGAGGCGTGAGGTTGCAGGCCTCGAATAAGGTGGCCAAGCCCTCAACAAGCCAGATGGGGTGTGATTGCCTGGCCGCCGCGACGTCGGCGTGGTGTAAGGCGTGGACGAATTCATGCAGCAGCACACGCCCGCGGTCGATGGAAATCAGCGTCCGGTCCGCCGGAGAGTAAAAACCGGCAACGTCCTTGGCCGGCGCTAACGGGCGATAGTCCTCCACGGTCGGCAGCACCACTGTGATGATCCACTGCGGCCGGGCCACGCCCAGCGTCTTGCGAAACCCATCGGCAAATAGCGCCAGCGCCTGAGCAGTGCGGCGGAAATGCTGCTCATCCAGGGCGCTGACGTAGACCAGGTGCCTGGGCAGGTCGAAGCGCCCTTGGTAGTCCGGCCCGAAACGCTTCAACTGGTGTTGTACGATTGTTCGCGCCTCGGCCTGCCGGGGATGCTCTGGCGCCGGAGCGCCCGACGCCGGAGCCACAAACAGGCTCGCAATCGTGGCCGCAATTGCAGCCAAGAGGTGTTTTCCAATCGGTCGTCTCATGGTCTGACCAGGAGTCCCTATCGACAAGGGCAGTCGAAAGAATGAGTAGTGCCAGAAGGATCCCACCCTCGCCGGGGGGTGTGGATTAGCTGTGAAAAGAAGGTGCATATTCGGTGGATATTCAGCTACGGTTTTTCTTGACGCCCAAGATATAGGCCGCTAGAGTGGAACATGTTCCATATGTAGGCTATCGGTGCGTGATTCTTGCATCCGCCTCCAGGGACGGTCGGCAGGAGATGTTTCGTAATGCAGTGTCCTTTCTGCGGCCAGGATAAAGACAAGGTGGTGGACTCCCGCAGTTCTGAGGGAGGCCGTGCCGTTCGGCGGCGGCGCCAGTGCCTTGTCTGCTCCCGGCGATTTACCACCTACGAGCGGCCGGAAGAAACGATCCGCTTGACCGTCGTCAAGAAGGACGATTCCCGCGTGCCGTACCAGCGAGAGAAGATCATCGCCGGCCTACAGAAGGCCTGCTACAAACGCCCGGTGAGCGACGAACAGATCCGCCAGATCGTCGACGCCACCGAGGAGGACATCTTCCGCAGTTTCGACCGTGACGTGCCCAGCAAGTTCATCGGCGATACGGTCAGCGCACATCTGCGGGAGGTGGATCAGATTGCATACATGCGATTTGCCAGCGTGTACCGCGACTTCGCCGATGTTGGTGAGCTGATCGAGGAGGCCCGCGAGGTCAAAGATACCCCTCGCGTGGGCCCGGAACAGGGGGGACTGTTCGATGACGACAAATCAGGTGGGAGCGGACAGTGATGGAATCAGGGACGATCCGCGTGCTCAAGCGTGACCGGAGCGTGGAGCTCTTCGATGCTCGGAAACTCACCGCAGCGATGTGGCGAGCCATGCCGCCTGGCAGCGCCTCATTCGACCATGTCCGTCGCCTTGCTGAAGCCGTTGATGTTTACCTTCGCCGGCAGGGCCGTTTGTGCATTTCCAGCTCGGCCGTCTTCGAGATGACTGTAAAGGCGCTTCGCGTTGTGGGGTTCGCAGCCGCGGCCGAAGCAGCCGAGTCCTACCGCGACCGGCGCGAGATGCTCCGCAAGCAATTGCGAATTCTCGATAGCAGGGGGAAGCTGAGATTCTGGGGAAAGAGCTGGCTGTGTGAATTGGCCTGCAGCAGCTGGCACATTTCACCGACCGCGGCGCGGATTCTCGCTGGGAAGGTCGAGCGGCGGATTCTGCGCTGCGCGCAGTGGGTGAGAGCTCGAACTTGTGAGAGGTTGCGCCTGGGGCGGCTCGTGGTTTCTCGCCAAACCGTGGTTGACCTGCTCAACCAATGCACGTCAGAATACGGGCTGGCTGACGCGGTGCCGGTGGGACGGTAGTGCGGGTCAGACGCGTGGTTCGGCGAGAACGGTCCGGTCTTTCGTCCCGACGAATCGCCGCTCGAGGCGGCAGTTCAATGTGCCTTCCACTTCGCTCAAGACCGCCCTCTACGACGGCCTCGGATTTGCACAAGCGGGCTTCTGAACTGGCACCTGATTAAAGTACAATAGCCTACGAACCCGTTGGTAGGAGCGATTTGTGGCCAAGACGCAAACAGCAACGATCGAGAAAATAAGGAACCAAGCGGAAGGTGTTTACAGGCGCATTCGCCGCAGGCAGAAGCCTCAGATGACCCTGCCTGTCCGGGCGCTTTCGAATGTCATATATCGTCCCAGGAGGGGTTTTTTCCAGCTTCGCGGGCGCAGCAAGACCCGCACGCTGACCGTCGGGACGGTCAAGACCTTTGCACAGACGCTGAAGATGCTGGCAGCATGCATGGAACTCATAGCAAGCAAGCGGCACTCGACCAAGCGGGAAACTTACTATCAAGCCTACAACTGGGGCGAAGCGGCGTTTTCCTCACAGGAAGAATCGGACACGGTGATGGACGACGTCGAGGCCATGCTCGGCGTCAACCGCGAGAAGTTACACTTCCGCGCGGACGAACACGGCGGGGAGGTGGCCGGCGAGCTAATCGTCGTCGACCGCGACCGGCGAACCGGCCGACGCCTGGAGATCGACTGCACGAAGTTCGGCAGCGGAGCCTACAGCGTCCCGACGGTGGTGGAGGAACTGAAGTTCAAGACCAAGGCCAAGTTCATCCTCGCCATCGAGACCAAAGGCATGTTCGAGCGGCTGGTGGAAGAGGGCTTCTACGACAAGCATCACTGTATCCTGATTTCGATGGGCGGAGTGCCCAGCCGGGCGTGTCGGAGGTTTATCCGGCGGCTGGCGGACGATAAGAAGCTTGCTGTTCATGTCTTTACCGACGGCGACCCATATGGATATTTGAACATCTATCGTACGCTGAAGGTGGGTTCTGGCAACGCTGCGCACCTCAACGAGTTCTTCTGCGTTCCGCAGGCGCGTTTTTTGGGTGTAACGCCCACCGACATTGTCGAGTACAAACTGCCGACACATCCGTTAAAGGAAGTGGACAAAAAGCGTGCGATGGATGCTTTGAAAAACGACCCGTTCATTCGGCATTATAAGAGCTGGCAGGAGGCGATTAACAAGCTGCTGAAGATGGGCGTTCGCGTGGAGCAGCAGGCGCTGGCCAAGCACGGTCTGGCGTTCGTGGCGCAAAACTATTTGCCTCGCAAGCTCAAGGAGCCGGCTGCGTTTTTGCCGTGAAAGCCACCTGGAATCGGTTGAATCGCTTATGGCCAAGAAGAAACAATTTCGCAAGAAGCAATCGCGGAAGGAGGAAGCACCCTCGCCGCTGCCTCCGGTTCGGCGCCTTTTGAGCGTCCAGTTGGTGGCGGCTCTTCTGGCGGTGCCAATTCTAGTGGGTATCACGTGGGCCCGGCCGCGGGCCTGCGGCGACTTCTACGTGGCCCTTGCCGGCGGACGCGACATCATCAACAGCCGGATGGCCTGCCTGACCGAGCCGGACACCTGGTCGTTTGTGACAACCGACAGGATCTGGTTCGATCAGAACTGGGGCACGCACGTACTGTATTACGTCACGTGGCTTATCGACGGCGAGCATGCCGAGATGGTGCTCAGGGCATTGATTCTCACGACGATGGGATTCTTCATCATGATGTCTTGCCGGCAGCGCGGGGTGTACTGGCCCCTTGCCATCCTCACCGGGGCAGCGGGCGTTGCGGTGGGGCGGTCGTTCATCGACATGCGGCCGAACCTGATGACACTGATGATCGCACCGGGGATGGTGTGGTTGGTTCTCCGGACTCGTCACAAGCCGCACCGGGCATGGCTGGCGATGGCGCTGTTGGTGATCTGGGCGAGCGTCCACGGCGGCTTCCTGTTCGGAATTGGCGTGATGGGGCTTTGGGCCGTTTGCTATATCCTTTCGCACGCCGTCCGGCGCGGCCTGGCTGGCGCGATTCGGGCCTACTGGCCGATTCCGGTTGCCGTTGCGGGAGGAATGGTCCTTGCGGGTTTACTCAGTCCGTATGGGTTCAAGAACTTAACGCACGCCCTTGTCGTCGGCACCAGCGAGGAGTGGCGCAACATCAGTGAATGGCTGCCCATCTACAAGGGCACGTTCGGCTCGACGTGGGAGTTTTACACGATCGTGAGCATGATGGCGCTGCTTCCGGTGCTGAGCTGCGCCATCTACCTGACGTGGCCTGGCAAGCAGCGGCTCCGGCTGAAACTCGAGCAGGTGGGCCTGCTGGTCTACGGTGTGCTTCTTTGTGCGACCCTGCTGATGCTGGCCTATTATTGGGAGCCAAACCAAAAGGAAGCGCACTTTGAGAAATTTCAATTCAATCGCAAGGTTATTCTATGGGTCAGCGGTATTGTGGTGGTGGTAGGTGGCTATGTAGGCATGCGCCTTCTTCTCGGGCTGGGCGCCGACGGCGGCGGGCGCTCGGGCTCCGAGAGGCGCAGGTACCAGCTCCGGCCGTTCCGGGCCGAGGACGTCGCCACCATGGTCTTTGATCTGGTCCTGGCGACGGTGGTGATCGTCATGGCCATCAAGGCCCGCCGGTTCATCCCGTTGGCGATGATCTTGACTGTGCCGCTTGTTGCCCTGCAGGTCGAATGGCTCTTTCGGGTGGTCCGCTGGGGATGGCTGATCATTCCAGCCTCCATCGGGCTGATTCTTCTGGCGATGTTCGACGCCTATAAACTGCGGAAACTCTACGAGCCGGACAACCCCTTCTTCCCGGAACCCACAATGTTCCAGCGGATGATGGTCTTTCGCAGGTACCCGCCCGGCGCGGCGAAGTTCATCAACGCCAATGGCATCGACGGCCGAGTAATGCACGACTGGCGGTGGGAGGGCTATCTGAAATGGAGGTGCCCGCAGCTGAAGATGTTCATAGGGGGCAGGGCGCAGCAGGTCTACGATTTGAACACGTTCAACCAGGTCCGCCGGATCGTTACGCATAAGAGACATGGGGAATTCACCGGCCTGGGGATACACTTGATGGTAATCCCGCATGAAGGGCTGTATAAGAATCTCGCGCAGGAGATGGTCTACGGCAAGGACGCACACTGGGCCTACATATACGCAAACGCAGGCAACTTCATTCTTGCGGATTACAATGACCCGGAAAAAAGAAGGTTGATCCAACGGGCAGCGGCCGGGGAACTAGAGTATCCTTCCAAAGAAATTGCAGCTCTTAGCCGGGCCATGTGCCTGGCTTCAAAGGTTCTCCGCACCAGCCCCAAGCGGGTTGCCCAGGCGTTCATGGAAGCCAACCGGCTGATGCCCGACCCCGTCGGCTACAAGACGCTTTGGCAGATGAACAAGAAGGGGCAGATGCGCTCACAGTTCCTCATGCATTACATGACGCAGGAGGCCCGGCGCCTGGCGGGAATGTCCACTACGGGCTACGCAGGGCGGCGAACCCTCGTCTGCCGGCACGGCATTGCCACATCGCTGTCTGAACTGCATAAGCGCATGGGCAACAGGAAGGAATCGGAAAAGTGGGCCAAGGCCGCAGCAGAGCTTCGCGCGGAGATCGAGGCCCAGAGGAGGCAGTGGACCTCCGGGCTGTCCGACGAGCTCGCCCGCTGGTGGCGGGGCCTGTGGGGCAATTCCGAAGGAGGGTGACTTACTCCTGGTCGGCCTTGTGCTGATCTCTCCACTGCAAGCCGCCAATGACACCCTGGGCGACATTCGTCAGGTGATCGCCGATCTTCTCCATATTGTTGATGAAATCGATGAAGGTCAGCCCGGCCATGGGCTCGCAGGTGCCGTCTTTCAGCCGTTCGATGTGCGTGTGGCGGTATTCGATCTGCATTCGGTTGACCGCTTCTTCGTGCACCAGCACCTTGGCCGCCGCGGCTTGATCGGACATCTCCACGGCCAGAAGCACGTTGTCGAACATGTGGCTGACCTCCACTCGCATGCGGGCGGTCTCCCGCTCGGCGGCCTGACTGAAACTCTGGCGGTTGTCGATCTTTCGCTGAGCAATCTCGGTGATGTTCGTGGCGTGATCACTTACGCGCTCGATGTCGTTGACTGTGTGCAGTAATACGGGCAGTTCGTTGGCCATCCAAGGCTCGAGTTTGCGCTGGGAGAGTTCAACCAGGTACCGGGTGATTTCGGTCTGGAAATCGTCCGTGGCATTCTCTTTTGGCGCGACCTTGTTCAATGCGACCTGATCGTCTTCGGTGATGGCCTGTACGGCCAGATCGAGGGCGCTCTTGGCGGTGCGACTCATGCGGACGATTTCGCGCCGTGCCTGGTCGAGGGCCATCGCCGGCGTATCGAGCAGGTGGCGCTCGAGAGTTACCGGCATCTGCTCGAGGTGACGCCGCCTGGTGGGCAGAACAACAAGCACCAGTTTCTCCAACAGGCCGACGAAGGGCAACACAGCCAAGGCCGCGATGACGTTGAAGGCGCTGTGAGCGATCGCGATGTGCACAGCGATGGTCTTGGCCGTCAGCGATACGGGGCAAATGAACTCAACGAATTTGGCGTAAAACCCAAGGTATGCAAGCGGCAGGACTAATGCTACGCCGATGACGTTGAACAGCGTGTGTGCCATGGCGGCACGCTTACCGGCGATATTCGTCCGCAGCGCGGCAAGTTGGGCGGTGATCGTTGTGCCGATGTTATCGCCCAGCACAAACGGAATCGCAATCCGCAGCGCCTCGTGCCAGTTCGTTCCAAACCCGCCATTGACTGCCAGCACGATCACCATGGCGATCGAGGCGGAGCTGCTTTGGATGATCATTGTGAACAGCGCCCCGGCCGCCACCGCCAGTATCGGCCGGTCGCCGATGGCCTGCAGCACCGCTACGAAGGGGGACTGCTCCTTGTCGCTGAAGTCTCCCAGGCCCTCTTTCATCACATGCAGCCCGAGGAACAACAGCCCCAGGCCCAGGAAGATCTGCCCTAGCGTTTTGGTGCGTGGCCGCTTCGCAAAGACATGCATGACGAAACCGACGCCGATAAACGGCATCGCGTAGGTGCTGATCTTGAAGGCCTTCAGGCCCGCCACCGCAGCGACGAGCCAGGCGGTGATCGTCGTGCCGATATTGGCCCCCAGCAGGACGGAAATAGCTTGCTTGAGGGTCAGCAGCCCGGCGTTAATCAACCCAACGACCATCACCGTTGTCGCCGAACTGGATTGGATCAGGCAGGTCGCCCCAGCCCCGATCAGCAGGGCCATTAGCGGCCACTTGGTGATCCTGCGCAGCATGCGCCTGAGGCCTTCCCCGGCCGCCAGCTTCAGCGCGTCGGAAAGCAAGCCCATCCCGTAAAGAAAAAGGGCCAGCCCGCCTACGGCCCCGAAGATCATCTCCCTCATCGAATGGTCCTCACCGGATTGTTCGCGGGGTCCTTCAGCAAGAGAGGGCTGCCGGAAGCGACCCGGAATGCGTTCCTGAGCCGCAATTCGGTTCGAGCCCTGAGGGCGCGCCCCGTCTGGGTGGGTGCGAGATTGCCGGCTGTCGCGTCACTGAGCGCCATAACTTACCTTGGGCAAGTCGGGTCTCCCGAGCTCACAGCGGCACAAGCCCTGCGCCAAGACGTGATGGATAGTATTGAAATGTCCCGCCGCGTCAAGCACAATTGTACCGCCTGAAGTGAATCTTTGAGATTCCGTTTAGAAGCTTCATTGGCGCCTGGCGTTCTGGTTGACCCGCGGCAAGCGGAGAAAGGAGCCACGACATGCGAAACCTTTCCGGATTGTTCGGACGCTCGCCGTTCGAACCGGTCGTGGAACACGCCCGGAAGGTTCACGATTGCGTCGCGCTGATTCGCCCCATCGCCGAGGCGATCATCGCCGGCGAGCAAGAGAGGCTAAAAGACCTTCAACACCAAATGTCCAAGATGGAATACGAAGCCGACCTGCTGAAGGATGCGGTCCGCCAGCGCCTGCCCAAACGCTATTTCCTGCCTGTCAATCGGGGGGACTTGGAGCGGTTTCTGCACCAACTGGACACGATTGCCGACGAGGCGGAGGATTTCGCCGTGGTGGCCACGCTGCGGAAAATCCAGCTTCCCCAGGAGCTTCGAGAGCCGTTCATGGCCCTGGTAGATAAGGTCCTCCAGGTCAGCGAGTGCCTGCTGAAGGTGACCGACCACTTAGCTGAACTTCAGAAGGAAGCCTTCGCCGGGCCGGAGGCCGAGGACGTCCTGACGAAAATCGACGCCGTCTGCCACATGGAGTGGGAATCGGACAAGCTCAGCAGGCAGTTCGCGCGCAAATTCTATGGCATGGTGGATCTCGACCCGGTGACGATCATGATCTGCGAGAAGCTCAGCCAGACCCTTAACGGCATCGCCGACCACGCGGAAAGCGTCGGGAAGAGCTTGCGCCTCATGATTGCGCATCGGTAGCCTAACGGAAAAAAATCTCTCGCCCGAAGGACGTTGAGTTGATCTTGACCGTACTGTTGGTTGTCGCCGTCATCGCCGGTTTCTACATGGCCTGGAACGTTGGGGCCAACGACGTAGCCAATGCCATGGGAACATCGGTCGGCTCTGGGGCGATTACCTTCCGCAGGGCGGTCGTCCTGGCGGGAATCTTTGAGTTCCTCGGGGCGTTTCTTGTCGGCTCTAATGTTGCCAACACCATCGGCAAGGGGATCGTCCCGATCGAGGCCTTTCGATCGCAGCCTGCGATGGTTGCGACAAGCTCTCCGGCGGCCGACGGGCCGCTGATCCTGCGAAAGCCGCCGACGGAGAGACCCGAACGTGACCCGGCGGCCGAAAAGTTTGCCATCGGCATGCTGGCGGCGCTGCTGGCGGCAGCGGTCTGGCTGAACGTCGCGACGTTCTTCGGACAGCCGGTCTCCACCACGCACGCCGTCATCGGCGCGGTGATTGGTTTTGCGATGGTCTCGGTCGGGCCGGGATGGATTCAGTGGCCCAAGATGGGCAAGATCGCCGCCACTTGGGTCATCTCGCCGCTCACGGGCGGGCTGCTGGCCTACATCGTCTATTGGTGTATCCGCAAGTTCGTGCTGGGCAGTCGCCATCCGATCCCTGCAGCCAAGGCCGCAGTACCGCTGTCGTTGGGGGCGGTGATCTTTGTCCTATGCCTCTCGATCCTCTATAAGGGGCTGCATATTGATCTGGACGCCTGGCATGCTATTCCGTTGGCGGCCGGTGCGGGGGTGCTCACGGCTATCATCGCCCGCATAGTCGTCTTGCGCCGGACGCGAAATCGTCGGATCCGCCTGGCTGAGCGATATTCCACCATCGAGCGGTGGTTCGCGTGGATTCAGGTTCTGACGGCCTGCTACGTCGCCTTCGCTCACGGGGCCAACGATGTGGCCAACGCGATCGGCCCGCTGGCTGTGGCGATCGAGGGCTTCAGCGGCGGCTCGATCGCTGGCAGGACGATCATTCCGACGTGGCTGCTGGTCTTCGGAGGGGTGGGGCTGGTGGTCGGCCTGGCCACTTACGGCTACAAGGTCATCGAGGCCGTCGGTAAGAGGATCACCGAGATCACGCCGACGCGCGGCTTTGCAGCCGAGATCGGCACCGCCACCACCGTGCTGGTCTGCTCAAAGCTGGGCATGCCCATCTCCACCACATTTGTTCTGGTTGGAGCGGTGATGGGCGTGGGCCTCGCAAGAGGCTTTGCCGCCATCGACCTGCGGATCATCCGCCGCATCTTTACCTCCTGGGTGATTACCATCCCCATTTCGGCGATGCTCTCGGCCGTCTTCTACTGGATCCTCGTGGCGATATGGGGTGGATGAAAACGTTTGCAGCGGGGTTTACTTGGCTTCCATCCAGTTGTCCCCGACGCCGACGTCCACTTTTAGCGGCACGCGGAGCGTAATTGAGCGGGTCATCTCCTCGACGATCATTTCCCGGTCGGCCTCGATGGCCTCAGCGGGAACCTCAAAGAGCAGTTCGTCGTGGATCTGAAGGAGCATTCTGCTGGGCCTGCCTTCGTTGCGGATGCGGCCGGCGATGTTCACCATCGCCTGCTTGATCAGGTCGGCGGCCGAGCCTTGAACCACCGAGTTGATCGCCAGGCGCTCGGCCAGTGCCCTGCGCTGCGGATTACGCGAGTCGATCTCGGAAATCCGCCGTCGCCGCCCGAAGATCGTCTCGACATATCCCTGTGACTTCGCCTGGGCGATGCACGACTGGAGAAACTCCTCGATCTTCGGGAATCGTTGGCGGTATCTGCGGATGAATTCCTGGGCCTTCTTCTGGCGGATCCCGAGCGTTCGGGCCAGTCCGAACGCCGTCTGGCCGTAGATGATCCCGAAGTTGACGGCCTTGGCCCGCGTTCGCTGCCGGGAAGTGACCTCCTCGGGGGCCACGTCGAAGACCTCGGCCGCGACGATTCGGTGAATGTCTTGGTCGGCCTCGAACGTCCTCAGGAGCGTCGCGTCCTGGCAGAGGTGGGCGAGCATCCGCAGCTCGACCTGGGAATAGTCAGCCGACAGCAGCTTCCAACCGGGCTCGGCCACGAATGCCGAGCGGATTTGCCGGCCCTGCTCGGTTCGTATCGGAATGTTCTGGAGGTTGGGGTCGCTGCTGGAAAGCCGGCCCGTGACCGTGGCGGCTTGGTGAAAGCTCGTGTGGACCCGTCCCGTGGCCGGATGAATGCACTCGCCCAGTGCGGTCAGATATGTGCTTAGCAGCTTGGTGAGCTTTCGGTATTCCAGCACTAGGGCGGGCAGTTCGTGTTCGGCGGCTAGGTCGCCCAGCACGGTCGAGTCCGTGCTCGGCCCGGTCTTGGTGCGCTTCAAGATGGGCAGCTGGAGATCCCTAAAGAGGATCTCGGCAAGCTGCTTGGGCGAATCGACGTTAAAGGGCTTACCGGCCAGGGCGATGATCCTGTCGCGCAGCACGTCGGTTTGCTTGGAAAGCTCCACCCGCATGTTCTTCAGCGCGGCCGGATCGACCGTGATGCCCCGACGCTCCATCTCCGCCAGAACGGGCATCAGCGGCATTTCGAGGTTGAAAAACAGCTCTCTGAGCCCTTCAGCGGCCAGTTGTTCCCTGAGCACCTCGGCTAAGCGAAGGGCCACGTCGGCATCCTCGGCGGCGTAGGTGCTGAGAGTCTCGACGGGCACGGCGTCCATGGTGATCTGCTTGCGTCCCCGGCCGATTAGTTCTTCGATCGGGATGCAGTGGTGGCCGAGCAGATCGGCGGCCAGGGCGTCGAGCTTGAACGTGCTGCGCGAGGAGTCCAGCACGTGGGCTGCGATCATCGTGTCGAACATCCCGCCGGCCAGCTCGAAGCCCGCACTAGCGAGCATGAGCAGGTCGTATTTGAGATTGTGCCCGATTTTTTCGATCCGTTCGTCGGTCAGGATTGCCGCAAGCTTCTTGCGGATCAATTCCACCTCGAGCGTGGCCGCACCGAGCGGGGCCTTGATGGGCAGATACACCGCTGCCCCTGCCTGCCAGGACAGTGAAATCCCCACCAGCTTGGCCCACATCGGTTGTCTGGCGGTGGTTTCGGTGTCGATTGCGAGGCGTTTTACGTTGGCCTTGGCGATTTCGCCGACGAGCTGATCGAGCTTCTCGGGTGTATCGACGCAAGCGTAACGGAAGTCCGCGGCTGTCGTTTGGCCGGTTCGCGCGGCGACGGCTTGGAGGTCCAGATGCCTCTCGGGCGCCTCGCCGCCGGCGAGCTCGTCAAGCTGATCAATCAGACGGTTGAAGCCCAGCTCGGCGAAGATGGGCCGCACGGCCGGGTCGCCGATGCCGGTGAAATGCATCTTCGAAAGTGACAAGTCGATCGGCACGTGGCCATCGAGCGTGACCAGTTCGCGGGCCAGCGCGACGTTCTCGGCGTGGGCCTTTAGATTCTCTTTGAGCTTGGGCGTTTGCTCGTCGGCATGTTCGAGCACCGCCTCCGCCGAGCCGTACTTGGCGATCAGCCTGGCAGCAGTCCTTGGACCCACGCCGGGGATGCCCGGAATGTTGTCTATGGAATCGCCCATCAGCGCCTGGACCTCCACGGCCTTGGAGGGCGGATAGCCTTTGGATTTCTCGATCGTCTCGGCCGTCAGGGTCTCATCCTTCATCGGGTCGTATAGCACCACGTTCTCGCCGACGAGCTGGTCGAGGTCCTTATCGCGGCTGACGAGCACGACCTGCATTTGCGAGGAGGCGAATTTCCTGGCTGCCGTGGCCATGATATCGTCGGCCTCGTAACCCTCGGCGCGGAGGATCGGAACGCCCATCGCCTCGACGATCTGACAGATGCGGTCGACCTGTGGGGGCAGATCCTCAGGGATAGGCTGGCGCGTTACCTTGTATTCGGGATAAGCTTTGCGGCGATGGAGCTTTTCCGCCGGCCCGTCGACCGCCATGGCCAGATACGTCGGCTGCCACTTGGCGATCAGCTTCAGCAGCATCGAGCAGAAGACGTACGTAGCCCGGGTCGGCTCGCCGGTTGGGCTGGTCAGGTCGCGGAACGGCGCGTAGTACGCGCGGTAGATCTGCGAGTGACCATCGATGATGTAGAGTGTCTCAGCCATGGACCGGCCGTCTAAGTGCCCACAGTCGATTGTCTTAGTTTACACTGCCGGAGGCACTTGGCCTACATCAAGATGGATAGGAGGATCAGCGCGATCGGGGCGGCCAACAGTGGCGAGTCGATGATATCCAACACGCCGCCGAACTCCGGCACGACCGAGCCGCTGTCCTTTGCGCAGGCCGAGCGCTTCAGCAGACTCTCGCAGAGGTCGCCGAACTGCCCGGCTAGGCCCACCACGACGCCGAAAACGATCGCCTCCCAGAACCAAAGTTCGCTGATCTTCAATACGTACGCGACGAGCACACTGATGGCGGCGCCTGCAGCGAGCCCACCGGCCAAACCCTCCCAGCTCTTGCCGGGCGAAAGCCAGGGAATCATCTTATGCCTTCCGAGTGTGATCCCGGTGAAATATGCCCCGATGTCTGTAAACTTCACCGCCGCCAGAAACAGCACTAGTTGCCCCACGCCGCGCAGGCGAATCGCAAAGATCAGCCCCCCGCACAAGCCAAGATACACCACCGCCAGCGCCGTGGCGGCAATACGGCGGAAGGCCGCTTCGGTGCGGTAGCGGATCATCTGCTCGGCGAACATCCCCAGCAGGCCGAGCGAGAGCAACGGCACCGTCAGATAAGCGACGCCGATCGAGCTGGTTAATATATCCAGGAGTCTATACCAGTATGCCTCGGTGGCCACGATCGCCGTGGCGAGCAGGCCCGATACGCCAAGCAGTTTGATGCCGGCGGCGTTGGCCAGCCGCGCCAACTCTCGAAAGCCAACCGTCAGCAAGGCCACCAGCACCACCGCCGTCGGCAAAGCCTCCAGCAGGGGCCAAAGCAGCATGATCTTCGACTCGCCGCCGGCGCGCAAAGCGGCCTCCAGCCACCAGTCCAGGTACAGCAAGCCGGCGATGACGGCGATCATGGTCGCGCCGTAAAGCACCCTGACGTGGACCCTTGAACGCATAGCCGTATTACGCGCCGGGAGGTTGAGAAATGCCATGCGAAAATCTTCTCTGAGATGTGCGCGGTTATTCCGGCTCGGGCAGCGATTCGAACTCCGGCACTTCGACGATGTAGACGTTGCCGTAGCCCTGCGGGTCGGCGGTGTAGACGACCCGCACATGCCCGTCTTCGGCAGGGAAGAGCCGGGGATGCACGTGCAGGGCCTGAATGTGAAAGCTGCCCCGATGCCATGCCAGTCGCCGTGGACCTTCGTATTTACCGTTCTGCAGCCGCCAAAGCAGCAAGTAAGGATCGTTTCGGCCGCCGTCGCCGACGATTAGCGTCTCGTCGATGCTGTGAAAGTGCGTCGAACCGTAGGGGAAGTCCCATTCCCGCCAGTCGCTGCCGTCAAAGCGGATGCAGCCGAAGCGGTGCACGCCGTCCTTGGCGCCGTGAAAACCGACGCGCTGGCCGTCGGCGAACCAGTATTCGTGCCCGACCGTCTCGCCGGGCGTCTGCTTTCGAAGCGGCCGAACCTCGCCGGTGGAGATTCCAAGCGTCCAGATTCTCTGATCTATTTCATGCCACGGGCCCTCGTGGCAGAAGGTGAGCACGTCCGGCAGCGTGGGCGAGGCGTTGACGTGGTTCAGCCAGAAGTTCTCCTCGAACAGAACGCGCGATTCGCCGCCGCCGACGGGCACGCCGATGATCTGGCAGTGCGGGCGGGCGGCTGAGTACTCATCAAAGCCGACGTAACCGTGGAGGAAATCCATGTGAATCTTCTCGGATAAGTCTTTCTGATTGATTGTACAGACAGTGCTGCCGTCGGCGGTGCAGCTCAACACGCTTCGGTTCCCGAAGTAGCCGTCCGGCACACGATACAGCCGGCGCTGTTTGAGGCTGTGTAGGTCGAGGGCCATCAGGTCGCGGTTTAGGATAAAGTACACCTCATCGCGCTTGGGGTTGACGAAGGCTGCCTGCAGCCTCGCTGAGGCTTCAAGCGAGAAATCAGTGAGCTGCATAAGCTGCCCGCTCTCCAGCTCGACGCTGTAGAGGTTCGCGACGTTGTTGCGTTCCGAGACGATGAGCAACCTCTTGCCGTTATCCCATGCCCCGCTGTTCGTGAAGTACAGATGGTGGCTGTGCGCCCTAAAGTTGGTGAGCTGCCGGACGGTCACGCCGGTTTTGGCATCCTGGAAGGTTCGGCCTTCGGGGCTGATTGTTTCTCCAAGGGCCATGAATGTACCTCTTGCGGCTGCTCAGATATCCGCCTGGTCGAGTCTGCCGAAGCGGCGCCGGCGGGCGGCGTAAGCGAGGATGGCCTTTCGAAACTCCTCTCCGCTGAAGTCCGGCCAGTAAACGTCGGTGACGTAAAACTCGGCGTAGGAGACCTGCCACAGCAGGAAATTGCTCAGGCGCATCTCGCCGGAGGTGCGGATGATCAGATCCACGTCGGGCAGGCCGGCGGTATTGAGCGTCTGGCAGATCAATTCCTCGTTGATTGTCTTGGCATCGAGCTGACCTGCGGCCGTGCGGCGTGCGATGTCGCGAACTGCGTCGGCGATCTCCGCGCGCGAGCCGTAGTTCAATGCCAGGCACAAAACCATCCCCGTGTTATTGGCCGAGACCCGCACCGTCTCGTCGAGTTCTTTCAGCACGCTCTCGGGCAGTCCGTCTCTGCGGCCGAGGTGGCGAAGACGGACGTTGTTGTCCATCACGGTCGGCCGCTCGCGGACGAGGTAGTCCGCGTAGAGATGCATCAGGACGTTGATTTCTTCGGCCGGCCGGTTCCAGTTCTCGATGGAGAAGCTGTACAGCGTCAGGGCCTCCAGGGCGAGCTGGGCCGCTTCGGTTACGATGTTGCGGACGACCCTGGCGCCGGCCTCGTGACCGGCCGAGCGGCTCAGCCCGCGCGCGCTGGCCCATCGGCCGTTGCCGTCCATGATGATCGCCACGGACTTCGGAATCCGCTCGTCGGGCACGCCGAGCCGTTTGCGTGCAGCGGCGATCGCCTCCGGGGAGATGTCGGCCATTATCTCAGACCCTCGACCTGCGTGTGATGGATGATGGTCTCCGATCGCTCCGGTCCTACGCCGATCAGGCCTACCGGCCGGCCGATGAGCCGCTCTGCCGCCGAGACATACTCCCGGGCGGCGGCCGGTAAGTCCTCGAACTTGCGGCAGTCGGAGATATCTTCTTGCCAGCCGCCGAGCGTTTCGTAGATGCACTCGGCCTTGTGCAGAAGGGACGGATCGAAGCTCTCAGCTTCTTGGCCGTTTATGCGATAACCCGTGCAGATCTTCAGCTCTTGCAGGCCGGTCAGCACGTCCAGGCGCGACAGGGCAAGTTCGTCCACGCCAGAGAGCTCCGCGGCGTACCGGACGGCGAAGACGTCGAACCAGCCGCAGCGTCGCGGGCGCCCGGTGGTAGTGCCATATTCCTGCCCGCGGTCGCGCAGGTACTGGCCGCTTTCGTTGTCCTGCTCTGTGGGGAAGGGTCCGGCCCCGACGCGCGAGGTGTAGGCCTTGGTCAGCCCAACGACCTGCCCGACGGCCGTTGGCGGCACGCCGGCGCCGGCCGGCACGCCACAAGCCGTCACAGGCGAGCTTGTCACGAACGGGTAGGTCCCGTGATCGATGTCCAGCAGGCTGCCCTGGGCGCCTTCGAAGAAGATGCGCTCACCCGCGCGGATGGCCTTGCGGAGGATCCTGCCGGTGTTGTCGATCATCGGCCTTAGTCTCTCGGCATAGCCGATGTATTCAGCCGCGATGGCCTCGGCGTCCATAGGCTCGGCGTCGTAGAGCGCGGCGAAGATCTTGTTCTTTACCTCGGCGATTAGGCGCACCTTCTGGCCGAAGGCCTCTGCCTCCAGAAGCTCTTCGATGCGGATGGCGGTGGAGCGGTTGGCCTTGTCACAATAGCACGGCCCGATCCCGCGGGCGGTCGTGCCGATCTTCCTGCCGTCGGTGAGGCTCTTTTCGCTGAGGATATCCGCCTGCTTGTGCCACGGCATGACCACATGCGCCGCGGCCGAGATCCGCAGGTTCTCCGGAGAGACCTGAATCCCGCGGGCCCGCAGGGAATCGATTTCTTCCAGCGCCACCGACGGGTCGAACACTACGCCGTTTGCTACGAGGTTCATCACGCCTTCGGTGAGGATCCCGCAGGGGATTAAGTGCATGGCGAATTTCTCGCTGCCGACGGTGACGGTGTGGCCGGCGTTGGCCCCGCCGCAGAAGCGCACGACGTACCTGCTGACCCTCGCCAGGGCGTCGACGACTTTGCCCTTGCCCTCGTCACCCCACTGCATGCCGATGACGGTGATGTTCCTGCATTCCATTTCAGCACTCGCTTTCTCAACTGGCGAGAGAACCGCAAACGGTCCAGCATAGGCTCATTGACCGTCGTGTCAAGATTGCATGAGTGTCTTTCTTGGAGTCTGGTCAAATCGATAAACGCCTCTTGAGGGAAATTGTCACTGCCGATAGAATAGGTGTTGATAGCGGCTGATTAGGAGCAGATTTGTGGTACAGCAGCGTAAGAAAGCGGCTTTGCTGGGTTTGGGCCTGGATAACGACGACGGCGAGATCCGCATCACGCGCGGGGAGAACTATCACCTCTTCGGTGGCTCCCACGAGACGCATCAGTCCATGCAGGAAAAGTGCATCAAGTTCAACGAAAAGCTTCACGCGCGTGGCAAGCAGTTGGAAGACCTCGCTCGAAGCGAGTTTGTGGATCTGGCCGCCGACTGCAGAATGAACGTGGTTTCGCCGCGGGAGCCGTCCTAGACGATCGCGAAAAAATTCTGTAAATTTTTTGTAAAAAAATCTCTTGCCAAGACCCCGTCGGGTCTGGCAAAATGGATTTACATTTCTGAAAAGCTTTGAAGCAAGAGGTCTGAAGCGAGGCGCACAATCTAAGACTTGCAGGAGGCACGCGGTAATGTCCATCGGAGGACGGACGTATCGTGGATTTCGTCCTAGCCATTTTTGTCGGCACGACGAGGATTTAGAAGAAGAGGATGCGCAACAAGTCAAACACGCGATGATTCGACTCTATGCTCGGCGTGCAGAAGCTGGCTTACCCCTCTTCGAGCCGGCTAACGTTGTCAGAAGGTTAGGGACGAGCCCGGATCTCTCAGGCATCTGACCTGGGACGCCGGGAGGTCCAAAACTGGGTTTTATTCAGGTCGGCAGGAGCCGCCCCCCGTCGACCGGTGAGCGCCTTTCCTCTTGCGTCGGATGTTCATTTCCCTTAACCATGCCTCATCATGCCGTCGGAGTCCAACCGGGATGTTTTCGTGCTGCCGCGGCGCGATCGCATCGAGCGATTGGGCGCCCACGCCCTTCGGTTGTTGGCGCCGGCGAAGATCAACCTGAACCTGCTTGTCGGGCCGCGGCGGCCGGACGGCTTCCATGAAATCGATTCGCTCGTCGCGAAGGTCACGCTCTACGATGAAATCGAACTTCGCGCCAGGGAGGAAGGCGAGATTCGCTTCACCTGCCGAGGCGCCGGCTGTGGCGGTGACGAGAAGAACCTGGCCTTGCGTGCGGCGCGTCTGCTGGCCGAAGGCCGCCACGTCGCCGGGGTCGATATCACGCTGAGCAAGCACATTCCGCCCGGCCGCGGGCTGGGCGGCGGTTCTTCCGATGCGGCGGCCGTCCTGATCGGCCTCAATGAGCTGTGGCAGTTGGGCGTAAGCGCCGCGGAGCTTTCGGCGCTGGCCGCATCGCTCGGCAGCGACGTGCCGCTGTTCTTGGGCCCGCCGGCTGCGAGGATGACCGGCCGGGGCGAACTGCTGGAAGAAATCTTAGTTCATCCTTTCGTCGCGGTGCTGATTCAGCCGGACTTCACCTGCCGGACCTCGGCCGTCTATCGCGCTTTCGACGAGGCGCCGGCCGCCGTGGAAAAACAGTTGGAGCCGGCGACGCTGGGAGGCAGCCCTTCGCAATGGCGAGCGGCGCTGGTCAATCAGTTGCAAGCGCCCGCTGCGAGGCTCACCGCCAGGCTGGCCGAGATGCTCCATCGCCTCGCGTCTCGTCTGTCAGTTCCTCTCTGCATGACCGGCAGCGGGAGCACGCTGTTTTGTCTCTGCGACGACAGGGGCGAGGCAGCCGCCGTGCTGGCCCAACTGCCCGACGACCTGAGGAGCAACTGCACCGTCGTGCAGCAAAACGCCTGGTGAACCGCACCACGCGCCGAGCCAGGCCCTTTGGCGAAATGTCCTCCGTTTTGCCCGGATTGACCATCGGCTCAATCCTAATTTGATGGTCGAATAGCGAAGGTTTATCGAAGAATCCTGCCAAACGCGGCCGAAACCCGCCGGCCTGACTGGAAGGCAGGTCAGAAGCGTCGGCGGGCTGTCCGGCCGCGAATTCTCTCAACCGACGGGTGGAAATTGCCCGATGAAGCTTGTGCGTCGGGCGGCGAGTCTTGACGCGCGCCCGGGCGTTTGATACAAAACTTGATACAAGCTGGAGTGAGAGAACGATCAGCGGGGCTGTAGCGCAGCTGGGAGCGCGTCTGCATGGCATGCAGAAGGTCACGGGTTCGAACCCCGTCAGCTCCATTCGACTGGCGAGGAATCCTGATGACTCGGGATTCCTCGCTCGCTCATGGCGAGCCATTCAAGTGATCAATCCAATGAAGCCCATTTTTCCTGCGCTTGAGCGACCTGGGGTGTATACGATGAAACACACTGCGATCGAGCGGGCTTGAGGCCGCGAGGGGCAGTGGACCGGCGACGGATCGTAACCATGTTGGGCTGAGGAGAATCCGATGGCGAAGGAGACACAGGCGGCCAAGACGGTCAAGATGTTGATCTGTTATTATACCCGCACGAAGCACACCGAGCACATGGCCGAGGCGGTGGCCGAAGGGGCCCGCCAGGTGGCGGGCCTGGAAGTCGATGTCAAGCCGATCGGCGAGGTTGAGGCGCACCAACTGCTCGGTTACGACGCGATCGTCATGGGCTCGCCTACTTACTACGGCACGATGGCGGCCGAGCTGAAACGTCTGCTCGACGATTCAGTGGCGTTTCACGGCCAGCTCAACGGTAAGGTCGGCGGGGCGTTCGCCAGCAGCGCCAACGTCGGCGGCGGCAACGAAACCACGGTGCTGGACATCCTCAAGGCAATGCTGGTCCACGGCATGGTCATTCAGGGCAGCCCTACCGGCGATCACTACGGTCCTGTGGCCATCGGCGAGCCGGATTCGCGGGCGAAGTCTCAATGTGGTAATTTGGGTAAAATAGTGGGGGAACTGGCCGTCAAGCTTCACAGCTAATCTGCCCGGCGCGGCCCCGGAAGGCCCAAATGGCCGGTTTTGAGGCAAATCCTGCCGTAGGGGCCGTTGAAGGGGGCTTTTTAGCACTTGACAAATTCGGTGGATTCCGATATGTTTAGAGTGGTGTCTGGCAACGCTCAGGCTTGGCACTATAGGCTCATCGCTCCTTTGCCTTACGGTGTGGCCCTACCGAAAACAGGGCCGAGGGAAGGAATCAGCGCGGGAGGCGAGGGTGAAGACCGCTCAGCGGTCGCGGTTGGGCCTTTGCCTGTGTGCAGCTAGCGGCGGCCGGTGAACCGGTCTTTTTTTATGCGCTTGGCCGACTGCTCAGGCCTCCCTGGCCAGGAAAAGCCATATATTGACGGCGTTGAAGATTGTGTGCATGAGGATTGACGGGTACAGGCGGCCGCAGCGCTCGTAGTTGTAGCCCAGGGCGATGGAAAGGACAAACAGTGCGGGCATGGTGTGCCAGTATGGCCTGTGGACGAGGGCAAACGCCAGCGAGGCGATGCAGATGGCCAGCCAGGGGCTGCGGAAGTACCGCCGCAGCGCCGACTGCACCAGCCCGCGGAAGAATATTTCCTCGGCCAGCGGGGCCAGCACGGCCGCCAGGATCAGCACCGGCAGCTGCCAGCCGAGCGGCAATTCGAGCAGGGCCAGAAGCATATCGTGGACCGGCTGCTTCTCCGGGGGGATCAGCACCTGGGCCGCCCAGAGAAGAAGAACGCACAGCGGCATTACGGCAAGGTAGCCCATGAGGCCCCGGCCCGTATCGTAGAGCCAGTGCCGCATACTCAGCCCCAGGCCGCGACGCAGTCCGTGTCGAAAGGCTCTCTTTGCCACGATCAGGGACGCCGCCAGCCAGATTGGCTGGGCGATAAGCCCAGCCAGCACGGCCATGCGCAGCGACCCCGGAGCATAGCGCAGTCGAAGCAGCCCGGAAGCCAGAAGTAGCGCAAAGATCATCGCGACAAACGGCAGCGCGATGTGGAGGAGATTGAGCCGGTTCGGCCGCCCGGGCGTGTTGCTCAAGCGCAACTTCCGCGGGTTTGCCAACCGGCGAATGATCCAGACCGCCAGCGTGCAGACGCCGACGGCGAAGAGGCCCGTCAGCGGGTGGTAAAAACTCTCTGGGGCGATGGGCTTGGAGGTCGGTGAGTTGGCGGCTGATGCCAATAGCCTACCCACAGCCAGCCCAAGGTATAAACCGTTTGACATCATCAAACGCGTCCGGGTAACGTGACCTTCGCAGTTGTTTCCGGCTCACAGACGAACAGAACGATGCCGAAAACTATATTGAATACCATCCTTGAAACCAAGCGCAAAGAAGTTGCCGCGCTTCATGGACGCTTCGGTTTGGAGGAGTTGAAGGCCCGGGCGGCCGAGGCGCCACGGGCACGGAATTTCTTCGCCGCTGTGACCTGCAAGCCCCGGCGCCGGGTGAACCTCATTGCGGAGATCAAGAAGGCCTCTCCGTCGGCGGGGATGATCCGGGAGGATTTCGACCCGCCGGCGATCGCCCGCCAGTACGCCGCCGCCGGCGCCAATGCCCTTAGCGTCCTGACGGACGAGACTTACTTCCAGGGCCGCCTGGAACATCTTCAGGCCGCACGGCAGGCCGTCGACCTGCCCGTCCTCCGCAAGGATTTCATCATCGACGCGTATCAGGTGTACGAGTCGCGGGCGGCCGGGGCCGATGCGATTCTATTGATAACCGCAGCGCTGAAACCGGCCGACCTGTTGGATCTGATGATACTGGCAGCCGAGCTGCGGCTGACCTCGTTGGTGGAAGTTCATGATGCCGACGAGCTGATGGCCGTGCGGTCGGCGATCGGCTTTCCCCACGAGGCTTACAGCCTCTTGGGCATCAACAACCGCAACCTGGCTACCTTTGAGGTGGATTTGAATACGACGACTCGCCTGGCGGAGCTGGCCGGGGCAAATGCCCACCTGATCAGCGAATCAGGCATCAAGACCGCCCGGGACGTCGAGCGGCTGCGCGCCGTCGGCGTGCGGGCCATCCTGGTCGGCGAGATGCTTATGCGCAGCAAGAACATCGCCGCCGACGTTGCCGAACTGCTTGGCCCGGCAGCCTGAGGGCGAGCCAACCTTATGAGAATCAAACCCCAACGCGGATCGCAACCGAAGATCAAGAGCCGTTACTTCATGCTGGTGTTGCTTGGGCTGACCGGCGTGGTGACGGCGATGACGATTTACGTTGCCCTCTCCAAACCGCCTGAGCCTAACATAACCGATGCCGACAAACCCACACTTGCCGAGGAGGTACTCGCCCTGGCCCGGCCGCTGATGGATAAGGGTCAGTACGGTCCGGCGGCATCGCTGATGGCATCCTACGTTAGCAGTCACGCCGGCGATGTGGAGGTGCGTTGCGTGCTGGCCGAAGCCCTCATGAAACTCCAGCGCTACGAGCAGGCCGAACACACCGTCGACGACGTTATCCGGCGCGCTCCGCAGATGGCGCGGGCGCATTGGCTCAAGGGTGAGTTGGTCCTGTATCGCGGCGGCGAGAACACGATATATTTTTTCCGCCAAGCGGCCGAGTGCCCCGACGCCGGGCCGGAGATTTGGGCGGCCTACGGACGAGAGCTGCTGGCCGGTGGGCGCTTCGAGTTGGCCGGTCAGTACCTGCGCCGCGCGCGGCAGGGTGGAGTCAATGACGCCCGCACGCTCGCTCCCCTCGGTGAGCTGGCGCTGAGGGACAAGCAGTTCGAACAGGCCGAGAGCCTGCTGGCCGAAGCGGCGAAGAGCGCCCCGGCCAGCGCACGTATCTGGGCGATGCTCGCCATGGCCCAGAAGAACAGCGGCAAGATAGAACTTGCCCTAAAGACGCTACAAAACGGCCTGAGCGCCTGTGGGCAGCAGGTGGCTTTGTACATGGAGCTGGGAGATGTTCTCTGGCTTCTGCGCCGCCGCCAGGCGGCCGCGGAGGCTTTTGCCAAGGCGGCCGAGCACGGACCGCTGCAAGCCCAGGCCGCTCAGCGAGCAGCTCGCTGTTACTACCTGATCGGCCAGTACGAGCGGGCCTTGACGTACGTAAACCGGGCCGCCGCCCTTTACCCGGGCGATCCGGACGTGGAATTCCTAAAAGGAAGAATCGCCGATGCCCGCCTTAACCAGACCGCTCGCTCGGCCCCTGCCGCTTCGGACCAGGCGCAGTCCGGCCCTTGATTCCAGATAAGTTGCGAGCAAAAAGGGGATCGACAAATCCGCATCAGCTCGCCGGCAGCGCGGCGGCGCTTAGAGTGTCGTTGCGGTAAGTGCCCAGATGACCAGCGATATCACCAGCAGCAGGGCTAGCGCCACGGCCCCGGCGGTGATGAGTGGATTTCGTCGCTTTTTGGCGTTTCTTGCCTTGGCGTGGGCCTCGGTGAGCTGGCGGAAGTGGCGCTTCCAGAGCGGTTCCGGCTCCTGATAGACCGACTCGTCTTGCAAAGCGGGCATGATGTCCGTCTCGTCCGCCGACCGGCAGGTGCGAGCGGAGAGATCCTCTTCCTCTCTCGCGGGCTTGGCCGTCGTGGGGGGCGGGGGGACGGGTGAATTTGAACTATTGCGGCCTGGCCTGGCCCCCTGCGCCGTGGGCACAGACGCCGGGTTGGGCCGACCGGGAATCTGCGATTCGGTGGGAACCGTCACCAGGCCGTTGCACAGCGGGCAGCGTTCTTCCCTGCCGGCAGCGCGATCACTAACTTGAAAAGCGCGGCCGCAGTGTCTACATACAAAATGGATCATAGCGCTCTTGCGGACAACACACCAGCCCACCATGCTGTTTGGTTAACGCCATCCCTGTGACAAACTACTGTACGCCAAACGTCGCCTCCCAACAAGGCAAATCTCTGATTCGGGCGCTTTGATGGTAAGCTTCCTGCGGTCGTGGGATGCAATGAGACCCCCCAACGCGCCAAGCGGCAGGCAGCTACGGCAATGCGATGCGACTGGCCGAGTCGAGTTGTTCACTCGGTCGGTAGAGCAGGGCGGTTCGCCCGAGCACGGCGACGCATTCGGCCTCAGCAGCTTGGGCGAGCTTCTCGGCCGTGTCGCGGCGCTGCTTGGCGGGCCCGCCCGGCAGGCGGATCTTGATTAGCTCGTGACGAGACAGCGAGAGAGAGATGTTTTCGATCGCGCCTTCGCTGAGGCCGGCCTTTCCAACGATGCACGCTGGATCGAGCTTCTGCCCGAGGCTGCGAAGGAAACGCCTCTGCTTGCCCGTCAGGTTCGTCATGGCTGTGGAGGTTCTACGAATCCTTGGCCAATGAAGCGATCGGCTTGATGTATGCGGGGAGAGTCTCGGCCGTCAGCGAACTGTCGGTGCTAAAGTGCAGCACGCAGCCATGCCTGTGATCGCTGGCGATCGTGGCCGCCCGGGAGGTGAGCATTTCGTAGGCCGTCTCGATGCGCCGGTGGCCGAGGACGAAAAACTCCACGCCGAGCTGCTCGGCCAAGACGTCGGTCTGCTGGTCGGTTTGATCTCGTCCCCAAACCCACTCGTACGCTGCACCGCCGCGGGAAAGGTCTTCGCCCTTATAGGCCCTTTCGAGTATCTCCACGCCGGCTAGGTCCATCCGTTCCGGTGAAGGCAGCGAATGCGTAATCAGCACGCCGTTGGCGCAGCGGACAGCCAGCGGCAGCGAAAGGCAGAACTCCTTGACGGCCTCGAGCACCTCCGCGGCGCACCCGCCGAAGCAGAACTCAACACCCTCGCAGAACGCCTTACAAACGCCCAGACCGGCCTTGGTGATCTCGTTGCCCGTGGCCTGGGCCAGATCGTGGTTGCCCATCAGGAAGATCACCTTGTCGCCCTGGGCGATCTTCAGCTTAGCTGTTTGCAGGAGAAGTTCCACGCTGCGGTCGCAGCCGCTTTGCGGTTCGATGGGTCCGTGGATGATTTCCTGAAGGATGAGCCTGCGGCCGGGATGGCCGGGCAAGTCGGCGTAGGCGATGATCTTGGCCAGCGCCTGCGCCTCGCCGTGCATGTCGCCGGTGGCGATGATCTCCAGTTGATCGCCGAGATGGACCGTGCTGCCCTTGCGGGTGGGGTCGGATTCATTGAGTTCTGCTGCCTGGCGGAAGATGTCGGCGACGGCGTGGGCCACGTTCAGATGTCCGGTGATTCCGCGGGCGGCGCGCTGTTGCGCTTCAACGTGTGGGCGATGAGGTCCAGGCGCGTTTGGAGCTTGCGCATCGAAACCGGGCGGTTCGGCGGGTGCACGTCGATGCAGTCCATGACCAATTTGCTCAGAGATGCCGGGACCTGGGGGTTGAACTGTTCGGGAGGCTTGACGGACAGATCGGCCAGCATGGGCACGTTGCCCTTCTTGGGCAGGACGGTGGGGATCGCTTTTGCGGTGAGCGTCCAGTACAGGGCCGCCCCGAAATTGAACACGTCGGTACGGGCGTCCAGAGGCCGACGGTGGACCTGCTCCGGGGCGATGAAATCGGGCGTGCCCTGGATTCGTTCCTTGACCGTGCCCAGCGGGCAGCTTTGGCCCAGGTCGATGATCTTGACCGTCCCTTCCGGCGAAACCATGATGTTGTTGGGCTTGATGTCGGCGTGGACGAAGCCGCTTGCGTTCATGTACGCCAGGGCCTCGGCGACGTAACCGAAGATCCGCAAGATCTCCACCACGTCGGTCGGGCGCTTTTCCTGGACGGTCGATCCCTCGCAGAACTCCATTACCAGGTGGACCTCTCGCAACGACAGCCACCGCTTGATGCGGCGAATCCGATAGATATGACGGACGTTTTCGTGGTTCAGCTTGGAGCCGACTTCATATTCGTTGATCGCCTGTTGCAGGAACTTATCGTCGTTGCTCTGGCGTTTGACTGCGCGCTTGAGGGCGAAAACCTCGCTGGTTTGGCAATCCCTGACCTGCCAAATTGTGCTTCGGGCGCCGCTTCCCAGGAATTGCACCACCTGGTAACCGGGCACCTGCAGTGTCTCGGTGGTACTCATAGTCCGTTACTTCTCACTTCACGTTCGCATATAAGGTATGGATGACGCGTTAATTTTCAACTATTCTAACAGCAGCGGCGCGACGATTGTAGGCGAAAATGGCGCAAAGACTCGCTAAGATTCGCCGGCAGGAATGTTATCGACGGATTTGTCGTTTTGCTTTGGCACATTGGCAAGGCCCAGCCGGTTGGGGCCGGCAGCTCGCCCCCAGCGGCGCGCGTCAAGGTAAGCTCAATGAGCGAGAAAGCCAGCAAGCTCAGGAAAACCCTGTTGTTGGCAGGCAAGCTTGCCATCGCGGCCGGCCTGCTGGCGTGGATCCTGACGAGATTGAACTGGGCTGAGTTCCTCACTACGTTAAAGGAGGCGAACCTGCTCCTGATTTGTTTTGCCCTGGCTGGCTACGTCATCTCCCTTGTGATCATCGGCATTAGATTGTGGTTTCTCCTGCGGATCCAGGGCATTGCCATCGGCCTATGGGAGGTGGTGCGGCTGACCTTCCTCGGCCACTTCTTCAACGCCATAGTACCGGGGACGGTCGGCGGGGACGTGGTCAAGGCCTTTTACGCAGCCAAGCACACAGACCGCAAAGGCGCGGCCGTGGTGACCGTCTTCGTCGATAGGCTGATGGGGATGACCGAGCTTGCGGTGCTGGCTGGGGTGATGATACTCATCGTGCTGCTCGGCCGGAAGGCCAGCTTCGACGAAATGCGGCGCCCGATGTTCGCCGTTGTGGCGGCGCTGGCGGCCGTGGTGATGATGCTGGTGTTCCTCCTCAGCCCGCGCGTGCGCAGGCTACTGCATCTGCAGAAAATCTACAGCCGCCTGCCGATTGCCCACCACATCGAATCGGCGCGCCAGGCGGCGATGCGGTTTCGCCAGAACATCGGCTCACTGATAATCGCGGTGATCATAACACTTGCCGCCCACGGCACGTGGATAGCCGCAGTGCTCCTGATCGGCGAGAGCATTTCGCTCGACGTTGCCTGGTATAAGTATTTCGTCTACATACCGCTGATCTACATCATCGGCGCGATACCGATCACACCCGGCGGCATCGGGCTCGTCGAGGCATTCTACATCCTGTTCTTCGTTACCGGCACGGTGGGTCAAACCCCCGTGGTGGCCTTGGCCCTGCTGGCCCGGATGTTCGACATCCTGCGCGGGCTGCCCGGCGTGATCGTGCTGATAACCGGAACCAGGCTGCCCAAGGCCGAGGCCATGGAGGCCGAGCTGGCCATGGATTCTGCCAACGGCGATCAGCCTGCGCCCATGCCATCCGCCGAACAGTCCAACGGCGAGTGAAAAGCCGGCCCGCTCGGCTTATCTGGAACGTCTGGCCGTTACTTAAGTCCCTCTCTGATCCAACCGAAATGGATACAAACGCCTCCTGGCCACCGCGGCAGTTTGAGGGTCGAGGGCAGGTCGAGCAATGCCGGTACTTCAAGAACTCAGCGCCAAGCAGATCGACGAGGTAATCCGTACTGCGACCGAGCGTACGATCCCCACGATCATCACAATATCCACTGATGACAGCTGGATGAATCTTCACAGCAGGGTTCTGGCTGTGCGCGGCGCGCATCTGCTGCTGGAGCTGCCGGGCCTTGAGGCAGGCCAGCCGCCGCACGAATTCGCCCCGGCCGAGCGGATCGGTGTGAGCCTGAAGCTCAAGCATCACAAGCACATCTTCGCCGGGACGGTGGTCGGCCAGGAGCGCCTCAGCCTTGAAGACGGCACGGAAGTGCCCGTGCTGGCAGTGGTCATGCCGACGCGAATGCAGCGGCTTCAGCGCCGTGCCTTTATTCGCGCGGACGTGCCGGACAATCGCATCGTGCGGGCGTCGTTCTGGCTGGGCGGCTGCAATGCCGAGCCGGCCGGAACCTCGCCAGAGCACCTCGTCTGGTCCGGGCGCGTAATCAACCTCAGCGCCGGCGGCTTTCAGGTCAACACCGAACTGCGCGCCGCCGACGGGCTCGAGGTGGGCCACACTGTCGGCGTCAGGCTCATCTTCGGCACTGAGGGGCAGACCATCTACGCCGACGCGCAGTTCCGCCACCTGGAATTCAAGGAAGGCCACGCGCTGATGGGCTTCCAATTTATCGGCCTGACCGAAACGCAGGAGGGGCGCGTCGTGTTGCAGATCCTCTCCGGCAAGGTCAGCGACTTTCAGCGGGCCGCAAGTAAGTTCGGCTCGTTCAGGCAGAACTGACTGATACTGGTAACTTTTCATCCACATTGCTCTTCGCCATGCCCGCGGTCAGCCGGCCGCGGGTTTTTGTTCGCTTGAATGACTAACCGTCTTCGGTGTAACGTCTCCGCATGCCGAAGCGAAAGGTCGAAGAACTCCACTACGCCATCTGGCCGACGGCGTGGGGGCGGATGGGTGCCGTGGCCGGGCCAAGCGGCCTGCGCCACATCGTTCTGCCAGGCTACCAAGCCGACGAGCTGGCCGAGCTGCTGGCTTGGGAGCATCCCGGCGCCGTTTGCGACGAAACACCATTCAAGCAGATCATTCAACTGACACGCGACTACTTCAACGCAAAGGTTGTCGATTTCGGCCAGCTCCGCTGCGACCTCCCGGCCGTCGGCAGCTTTACCGTCCTGGTCTGCCGCGCCTGCCGGAAGATCCCGTACGGCCAAACACTGAGCTACTCCGGCCTGGCCCGCGAAGTCGGCCGATCTGGCGCCGCGCGGGCCGTCGCGACGGCCATGAGCAAGAACCCGCTCCCGCTGGTGGTTCCCTGCCACCGTGTCATCTACGCAGATGGCCAACTTGGAGGCTTTTCCAGCCGCGGCGGCGTTGCCCTCAAACAGCGCTTGCTGGAAATGGAAAAGAAGGCCTTGGGCACGCAAGCTTGGTGAGCTTTGTGCCCTTCGTGGCAACCTCTTCTTTGGCCGTCTGCGCAAACTCGGTGATCTTTGTGGCCTTTGTGGCGAACTGCTCCTGGCCGTCTGCGCAAACTTCGTGATCTTTGTGACCTTTGTGGCAAGCCGCTGCTTGCGCATCCTTGCGCATTCTTGCGCGCCGTTGCGCATTCTTGCGCATTCTTGCGCATTCTTGCGCGCCGTTGCGCGCCATTGCGCATTCTTGCGCAAATTTGCGCACCCGTTTTGGTCCAAGTGCTTTCCTAGGCGTGCCTTACGCATTTCACCGTTCCCAAATCGCCCATTTTTCGTTTTTCGCCTTTGAGTTTTCAGCTT
>SDBT01000433.1_pt1 | contig 65997 bp, 128 predicted proteins | sample 2277101 | NCBI WGS metagenome assembly SDBT01 (sample SAMN10404973, study PRJNA504765) | marine sediment metagenome | isolation source: marine sediment core GS10_PC15, 103 cmbsf | place: Arctic Ocean: Southern Knipovich Ridge | collected 2010 | reverse complement strand
CGCGTTGAGTTGCTATCTACACTCGCATTTACAGACAAGATAGGAATATCTGAAAAGGCTTGTTCATTGATGCCGGTATAATCCTCAATTCCGCTCTGAGAATAAATATTATTCTTTTGAAAATCAGCAATGCTATCATCAAAATCAAGCTGGCCAAACTCAGAATCAGAAACAGTATTATTTTGAATAATATTATTAACAAACCCTGCGATGATCCCAGATGATTTTGCTTTAGAAACAGCATTAAATTTCACCGTAGCATTCGTCCAAAGTGTTTGAATTCCAATCCCTGAAACATCCTCGACAAGACAATTCTTTACTAGTGAATCCAACCCGGCAGCAATGGCCAATTGGCTAGTAGTATTAAAGGTACAAAAGGATACTGTCTTGCGACCAACGAGGGAAGGCAGAAATATACCGCCAAAGGAATTATCTTCAGATATAAATTTAAAACCGCTAACAGTAGCTCCAGGGGATCTGATTGTAATTATATATCCCCACAAACCGGCATTTCTTAGATCCACACTATTCCCATTCATAATGCCTTTAGAATTCGCAGACAGCGCAACGTTCTCCGTTCCAGTCACAGTAGAGATCATCAATGGGTCTTCATTAAAAGAATTCGTGGCTGAAATTCCACCTGATACTGATGTATCGTAAACGCAAAAATCAATTGTAACTGATCCACTAGTAGCGAAAGAATTGGTTGCACTCCCCTTTTCAATACAGCCTTCAACATCAAATGTTCCGGCACCATCATCAAAATCAAATCCATTAGCACCAGAATTTATAGAAGCGTTGTTTAAACAAAACGTTTTCGCTGCAGATACAGCAGCTGCTATAAAACCATCTAACGTAGCTCCAGCCGCAAAACAATTTTTAACCATGGCTTGGCTCCCTGACGCTCCTGCGCCTGCACTGAAACCATGAGTAAGACTATCTATTGATTGGCAAGAGCTTATGACTAAATCATCTTTATTTGTAACAGAAGTAAGTGATGAAGAAAATTTACAATTCTCTATAAATACAGTTGAGCCTTGATACAAAGAGGAAAGGCTACCTTGAATGATTGTATCAACACCCCTAGTCGGAAAAGTAGAATTTGTAATTGAAGAAACTGCATCTCTAGTGGCAGATCCTAATAAAAGTGAATTTTGCTGATCTGCACTAAAATCGCAAAAATCAATTGTCAAATCATTACCACCTGTATTGATGGCTACAATATCTCCAAATGTGCAATTTTTCATCGTGACTGTATAAGAAATAATTTGTATCCCTGCAATCGATCTTTTAAAAATACAATTTTCTATAATTACTGTATTTGTACCCGCAGCTATTATATCAATAGCAAGAGTTCCACCAATCAACGTACAATCGAATATTTCAAGATCATCATCAGTATCAACTAATCTTCCTGTTGAAAATAAAATTGCTGGACCACGCACAAATAATCCATATAATCGAATAGCCGTGCCAGACGTTCCACTAATAAGATCATCAGTAGTATTCCCTAAGCCTGGGAATTCTATAACTGGAGTTTCCCCAGAGATAGCTTGAATTGTAACATCTAATGCACCTACATTTACAATTTCAGAATAGGTCTGGCTATCTTCTATCTGTACAGTATCATCCGCAAGTCTCGATCCATCATCCAGAGCCGCTTGAATTGTTTTAAAAGGTAAAGTGGCATCGCCACGTGCGCCCGTACTATCATCCCCAACTTTCGATACATGATAGAATGTTCCTACCGCACCAGTGGAAAATTTAACTCTACCATTCGGCCTCGCTCCATACGTACCAACCTTGGGCCCTCTCTCTACTTTAAATGTAGGCAATTCTCCGGGAGCAGCATAAAGCCCCTTAAATGGAAACACATCCTCAAATCTCTCGCTATAAATTTCACTATCATCGATAACAATATAATCAAATCCATCATTCAATGGATCTGTTTCAAATTCATAAGCTGCTATAACATTAGCATCTATATCCATATTAGGAAAATCAGTTCCACGGGCTATATTAGAGAAAAATAAACAATTTAAATAACCGAAAAATGGACTACTAAGGCTCTCGGTTATCCCAATGCGTGTAGCACTAACAGTACCAATTGTATTCGTTTGAGTTGTCTCTGCAACAACCATAAGACTTTCTGGAGTTGTCCCTAACAATATTTTTTTACCATTGGTCGCTCCAGATTCAAAGGAAACTGCTAAATAATAATCTGTATCGGGATCAACCAAACCTGCTGCTGTGATTAATACAGTATTGTCAAGGGTGAAAGATATTGCACCTGCACTAGTAACAAAAAGGTTAGATAAATTACCACCTCCAGCACCATCCCTATATCCCCAAATTACACTAGCGGCTGGCAATGGACTGCGAACCCTTATAAAACCTTCTGTTGAAAAATCTGTTAAACCACTCCAAGCTGTATTAAATCCTGCAGGTAAATTAAGATAATTGGTCAAAGAGAAACTTCCAGCGGAAAAATTCCCCATAGCTGGTTTGGCAACATGTTTTGCTGTTAATTTAGGAATAGTCCCAACTTCAATAAGATCGAAACCACTTGCAGAACTATCCGTCAGCAAATCAAAAGTTGTTTCTTCGACCTTTGTAATTGTCTTTAAAGGAGCAGCCTCTGTGCCTGCATTAGCATCATCTCCATTAAGTTTAGAGACCCAAATAGTATTAACATCATCAAACAAAACATCATTAATTGCCTTAACAGCGACTGCTGCAGCTCCACCAATTGTAGTGAACTGGCCTCCTACATAAACAGTATTCTGGAAAACAAATGCCGAGTTAACAACTGTACTAGCATCTGGGTCCCAAGAATCGAGTGTATTATCAGAAACAACTATCTTAGCCAATCTATTCCTTGTGATTGAAAGGACAGACGTAAATGAACCCACCACAAATATATTTTCCCTCTCGGCATCAATGCCCAAATCATTCACATCACTATTAATAAGGAAGTCAGGGCTCTGAAGTGTCCCTGCAGCATTAAATATCGCAAGCCTTAATGCTGCTGTGGCTCCATTGACTGTGGTAAATGTTCCACCATAAACTATGTTATTAGGATCAATAACTTCAACGGCATTACCAATTGAATTCATGTCGGGATCGAAAGTTGTTATCAATGCATCACCAACAATATCCCAAGCAGCAGCGCGGTTACGAGTAGTACCCCCATCAATGGTTGTAAATGATCCTGCAAGATAGATGATGCTATTGACAGAATCCAAAGAGATCTCATTGACTTGAGCTACATTGGTATCTATATCAAAAGCAGCCAACACAGTATCATTGGCAGTTGTAAACTTAGCTCCATTAACTCGGCCTGTCCCGCCATTGACAGTTGTAAATGAGCCCACTGCATAAATATCAGTGCCAATAATAATAATATCGCAAACAGCAGCATTGGGATCTGGGTCCCAAGCTTCATCTAAAGTACCAAGCTTCAGATCAACCCTTGCAAAAAACTGATGCGCTGTACCACCCACTGTAGTAAATGCACCGCCAACATAAATATTTATATTGTCTGTAGCCAAAGCTTTTGGAGCTACATCAAAATCTGGGTCCCAATCTGTAACAGTGCCATCACGCAAATCCATACACGCACCATTGTTGCGAGTGACACCACCCACAGTATCAAACCCACCAACAAAATAAAGGAATGGCCCTGATCTTATCCAAGCATTTACTTGAGCTGTTCCAGTCTCAGATGTGATTGGAGGATCAGGCCACCATCCTCTTTCACTATCAGTTGCAGATACACCTGTAAACCCTTCCTGAAATATATCAGGGAAAGTCGTGGTGACTTTTCTAAGTTGAATTTTGTCGTATGGTATTCCAGGTCTATTTGGCATTAGATATTTTTCCCTCTGAGGCCCTGCCTACGTTTGGCTTCTTCAATTCTTTTGACAGTCATCAGGCCTAATGATTGTGAAACACCTTTCATTTCTCTTGAGTTAGCATTTTTAACATTAGGGAAGCTCGCAACCACTTGTAATTCTTTTATATCAGTTCTAGTATTACTATCTGCAAGGCCAGCATTCTTCATGGCATTTTTCACTTTGCCTGAGGATAAAGGTATAACAACCTCTGGCCCATCCTCACCAATCAAAGCATTGGTTGCTCCTGTTGTCATGCCACCCTTAGCAAACGCGGTCGCAAACGGAAGAAATGTAGCATTAACACCAGCCATTGTAGATAAGCCAGTTGGAATTGCTAAGGCAGGACCGATAATAGGAATGCCAGCAACTGCTGATGCTGCTGCTGATCCTGCAACTGCTGCATTGGAAGTGATTTGACTAACAGCAACTGATTTGGCAATGGTTTTGGAAAGAACAGCAGAAATAACTCTTTGTATTCCAAGTTTCACAAGTGTCTTGATAACTTCAATGGCTACCTGTTGCATCACTGCCTTCATAGACTCAGAAAAACTTTTGCCTAAAACAATCGCTTCGCCTACTGCTTGGCCAAGACCATCCAACATCATCTGGAATGTCCTAGATGTTAATTCAGCAACTTCCACCCAAATGTTTTTAAAGTTTGTGGAAAATCCAAGCCACTGCTCTGTCATTTCATTGGCAGCTTTTTGAGACTGTTCAACTAGTTTTGCCAATGCTTTAGCCTGAGCATCAGTATCAGCTCCTGTTACCCCAACACCAGGAGCAGCACCAGGAACTCCTGGTGCTGCTCCTGGTTTCGGTGCTTTAAATGCAAGCCCACCTAGTCCTTTTAGTTTACCCAAAAGATCACTAACACTATCCCCAAGCCCAACAGTTTCGCCTTTCGCCTTCTCCATGCCATCAGCAATAGTCTTCATTGCTTTTTCAGGGATCTTTTTTATCTGCTCAAAGGTTTTTATAAAAGCTCTAACAAGTGGATTCTTCTTAAACTTATCTACGATATCATCAAGAGCATCAAATATAGTTTTTTTAATTGATGTCCAAATTTTAGAAGCACCACCAAATAAAAATTTCCACGCTTGAATGATCACATTTACTTGGAACAAAATAACCTTTTTTATAAAAGTCCAAATTTCCACAGCAACAGATTTTGCAAACTCCCAAGAAGCGATAACTTTTTCTTTCACCGCATCAGCAAAAGAACCCATAACTAAAATAATATCACCAAAAACATCTGTAAAGATTCCTTTGACTGCTTGCCAAACTGCTGATGCAACTGTTTTGATTGCAGTCCAATTATCCATAAGAGATTTTCCAGCAATGACTATGGCTGCGAAAATAGCAATAATTGCAATCACTTTAATAAAAAGAACTCCCATAGCGATAACCAAAGCCTTTATAACAGGAATTAAAGCCAAAAGCGCAATCTTCATTAATGGTACAACAATCACCATCGAACCAAAAAATGCTATGGCTGATCCCAATACTATAATCAAAGGACCGATGGCAGCTACCAATGCAAGCACAGCAAAAATTGTATTCTGAACTGATGGCTTAAGCGTATCAAACTTATCAGCCATAAACTCTAATGCAGTAACAACTAGATCAATAGCAGGGAGAACAAAATCCTTCAATACTCTCCCAAAACTATTAAACAAAACTATGCCGACTGCTTTAAGGCGGTTGAACATGATTGTTAATTGATCATTGAAATTTTTAAGTTGCTTATCAGCAACCTCTTGTGTTATGCCACCTGCACTTCTAAGGCCTTTTTCATATCCCCTAATTTTATCTGACATGCCAACCAATGTCAGTATGGACGAAACGCTTCGATCCTGGAAACCAAGAAGCATCAACTCAGACTGTTTCCCCGCATCGGTCATTCCACCAAGCCGATCCTCAAGATCGCCAATGATGTCAGCAAGATTTCTCATCTTTTCATCAGCATCAAACACTTGAACATTAGCGTCTTTAAACGCATTTTTATTTTCAAGAGAAGCTTTTTTAAGATCTCTTAAAACAATATTCAATTGGCTTCCTGCTAACGTTCCTTTAACACCTTGATCAGCAAATGCAGCAAGAACTGCAACACCTTCCTCAAGATCCTTATTGACAATCTTTAAAGCAGCACCTGCCTTAGTTGTTAAACTTGTTGCAAATTGTTCAACTGTACCATTAGCAAGCGTATTAGCTTTCACCAACACATCTGTAACACGTGTCATATTTTGCAAATTTTTGATTGGGTCTTTTACGGTGAGACCAAGAGCACTCTGAGCATCTGTAGCTAAGTCAGTGGCTCTTGCTAAATCAAACTGACCAGCCGTTGCAAAAGCTGCAACTTGTGGTAATGATGCAATGCTTTGTTCAGCACTTAAACCTGCACTGGCCAGGAAGAAGAATGCATCCGCAGCTTGTGATGCGCTAAATGTAACAGTTTTAGAAACATCAATTGCTGTGGTAGCCAATCGATTTTTCAATGTGTCTGTAAGATCTCCCATAATGGCTGTGGACTTCGCCATTGATTTCTGGAAATCACCGCCAAATTTAGTTATAGCAATAGCAGCGCCAACCAAAGGCAATGTAATGCCTAAAGTGACTTTGGTTCCTATTGCTTGCAACTCAGAGCCCAGTTCTTTCATCTGGGCTCCAATATTTTTAGTTGCCTTGCGAGACTCTTGTGCAGCTTTACGCATCCCTGCTGTAAAGCCTGATGTATCAGCCTCAACAATTGCAACTATTCTATCAATGATCGCCATAGCTTAATCCGGAAATTTACGCATCAGGTCCCTCATTTTCTCTTTTGTCATTTTGTCAGGATCATCATCGTCTTCTTTTTCAACACCTTGTGATTCTTCCCAACCTTCAATTGCCGCGTAAAGTTCGTAAGTTGTAGATTGCCAAAACTCAGTGGGAGTCCAACCGAGTATGCCAAGACCGATCTGCATCCACCTTCGCCAAGGAAGATTTATGCTGTATCGTTCTCCTTCTCTTCCGTCTTGGCTTCCTCGTTTCCCGCTGCCCCTCCAGTCAGAACATTATTTAAAAACTCAGTGATTGCAGGCATGCCTGCTGTAAATCCATATTTTATCAGAGCATCACCCACCATATTCAGTGTTGGGATCGGCTCCTTGGCCATAATATGAATAATCTGAGCAACCTCACCAAAGCTAAGGTTGCCAGCACCTTCAGCAAATTCACCAGCCAATTTAATCAAAGACCTTCCCATAACAGCTTCAAGCTTTTGGATCTTTTCAAAAGTTGGCTCTAAAACAAAATCTAATTTGCCAATGCTACCTGCAATCTCACCGCGTTCTTTGTTCGCTGGACTCATGTTTTACCTACCCTTCTTTATGCTGATGTAAATGCTATTACTCCATCGGACTCAAGCGTTATGCTATACTCACGTGCACCATTATGCTCACCAGTGAATTCCAAACTAGCAACCTGGAAACCACCAGTAAAATCATCACCACTTTCCATTGCAATTTGATACTGATCAATTGTACCTGTCAGAGCATATCCACGAACCAAATCTTCAGAAGCACTATCTTTAAATACACCAGTCGCTGAAATAGAAACTGTTCTGTCACCTGCATCACCCAAAAGCTCACGCCAACCCGCGCTGTCTTTAGTAGTGATGTCTACCTGCGTATTACCAATCGTCATGCCAGTCGTTTTCAATCCCGCAAGTGTAGTAAACACTACAGGGCTGACACCATCCGTTACTTTCAGTAGGAAATTTCTTCCTTTTTCTGCCGCCATTGTATTACCCTCCGCACTGTGAAGAGGTGCAAATGCACCTCAGTAATTATTCTTCTCTAGCTCTAAATGTTACAAAATTCCACGTCATTTCTGGCCTATCACTTTTATCATCACCCATAGGCATTGGTCCACTTTGATTTGAATATAGATAGACAAAGTTTGCTCCAGGCTCCATAGCCTGTAAAGCAAGAAATACTTGTTGCATTTTCGATCTTGCATCACTATATTTTCTAACATCACCGCGTACTCTCACCTGAAATGTAGGCTGATCATATGCAGTTTCAGCTGAGCCTTCACTTATAACCTCTGCAGGCTCACCCGGCGTTTCAAAAAGAGCAACCACTTTAGCAGGAGATGATGGCATGAAAGATTTTTGTAATAACCATCCAGTGGCACCATCCACAATCCCTTCATCAATCAAATGATTACCAATCTCAGTCAATAAATCTACTGGAGCTGCAATAGTTGTAGCATTGACAGATCCAATAGTAGCTGAATTACCATTAGCATTCTGAGCTGTAATCCAATAAAAGAATTGAGTTGAATCAGCTAAACTAACATCATCAAATAATTGAACTCCACCCAACACTGCAGCAATTATAGTAGCTGTACCAAACGTATTTACAGTATTTCTATGAACAATTATTTCATCAGTGTTAGCACCATCCACCCAAGTCAAACGTATTTTACCGCGTGTGGTTGCTGCAGCTGCAAAGCTAGTTGGGTTCCCTGGTGCTGAACCACCTGCATTAGTGGTAGCGCTCACAGAGGCCCCAAAAGGACCTACGAAACCATTCCACACGGTTTTTATGAAAAAGAAGAATTCAGTACCTTCTGCCAATCCTGGAATCACTGCTGCCTGATCACCCTGATCCGCAAAAGTAGCAAGAGTGGCCCCTACAGAAGTATCGGTAGTATTGAAGTAAAGTAAATAACGGATACCATTTATATCATCCGGCCAAGTAAAACTAATCTGTGTGCTACTGTCCACAGTAGGTGACAAGACAGGCGGGGGATCTACAGATGGCAACGCACCAGCATTGCTATTTTTAAAGCGAAGTTTCGAAATTGTACCAAATAAATTAATGCCAATAGGGCTAGTCCATCTGCCTACCCACAATTTGGTGATGGTTCCAGTGGAACCATCAACAGTGACTTTCAGTCTTTCCACTTCATCTATGTGAATCCGAATATCAGTCCCGTCAAAAGACAATGCCAACCTGTACCTGTTGCCTAGAACGATTAAGCCTGTAGCTGTTTCGTAATTCACGCCCCTGAGAGAAAGTCGGACAGAACCTGTGTTTAGAATTTCGCAATAGTTCGTGCCTAAGCTGTCGTTAAAAGCGAACACCACAGGAAAATTACTGACAACACGGAAATGAACATCTTCTTCAATACGCCAATCGGATAAATTACTCCAATCAGACAAGAATGTTGCATCTATGTTAATCAAGTAAATGCTGTCAGCAAACTCTCCAAAGGCAACTAGTTTCCCTTCAGGGATAACGCCGATACCATCGCTTTGGTATCCCATAATGACACCGATACGAGTCAGATCCGCACCGCCAGCAGCGTCTGATATTTCTTGACCATTCCACAGGTGAATTGTATTCGCAGCTAAAGCCATTAAGCCCAGCCCTCAATCTCTGCTTTTGCGTCTGCTTCTTTCATCTTCTTTACCTTTGTAGCAGCACGATCTGGCTTGCCGTGACCCTTACCCTTGAGGCTCTTATCCTTTACAGGATCAGACTCAGCCGTGACACAGACGATGAGCCTATCTGTTCCTGGCTCGGAATAAATGATCCTTTGCTTATAATCACCCATACCGTCAATGCTTGCGGTCAAGCCTTCGTGGGGGTCTTTTAAATCAAAGCTATACCAATATTTATTCAACTCGTTGCCATTGCTTTATTAAAAGCTGTTTTTGTCATAGTGGTAACAGTTGTTGTTAGGTCTTTTATCCCAGTTGGTGTTCCTTCAGATGAAACAATGCATTCATTTAAATTAGACAAATATTTCACTGTGTGAGAATATTTATCAAGGCCTTCTATAATAAGACTCATGGGATCAATATCCCCATCACTAGAAACAATCTTAAAATAATTCATTTAAGTTCCTTAAATTATGACAACCGCGCTTTAATTCTTCTCGCGAGTCTTTCAGCCATTGTAGGCAAGCGTTGATTAAAAGGTTGCTCTAAATATTTAGCCTGACCAACTGTATGTTGGGATGTTAAATCTTCATGAACACGTACTGCATATCCAACATCCTCTTTATTACTGTCACCTTGATTACCACTTCCTGCAGGACCACCAAAACCAACCTCAACTATAAATTTGTCTCTTCCTCCTGATTGTTCAGGCACGTTAGAAAAACCAGACGATTTTAAAACACCTTCATCAACTGGAACTAATTGTTTGGCTTCTGTAATCAGCTCATTTCCTTCTTCGAACAAAGCACCCTTCACGCCTTTCGCAACTTTCCTAGGGCTATCTTTATACCTACGAAAAAGCTTATCAAGGCCAACCCACCTGAACTTCTTAGCCATTACAAAAAATAAACTTTTGTATGAGAAGGTCCTATTTCATCTTGAAGCTGTTCAATCATAACAATAGCTGGAGTGGTTGCGTCCTCTAAAGTAATTTGATCAGCAGGTGATATCACTGGATTACCTTGAAGCCAGCACTGAGCTGTAGACACAACCTCTTGGCCTTCCTTATTCCTAACCAACTTATGCTCACGAACAACACGCGCTTTAAAATTAACACCAGAACCATATGTTGGCTCACTAAAACCATCCTGACTTAAAAACGGTTTATGAGTAACTGTTACTGTAAAACATTCTTTAAAATCATCAATGAATGACATTAGATTATTTTACCCTTATTTCCGTTTAAAACAAAATGTTTGAATGTCTTCACGTCCAAGATCGCTTTCAAATGTTTCATGAGTAGCCAACTCAAAACCTTTTCTTCCCATCCAATTGATAAACCCTTGTCTTGTCCAATACCAACAATGTTCATCCTTTTTGAAATGCTTTGATCTTAAAACATGTTCTGCATTTTCGAATATCGGCAAGCTAACAAAAACCCAATTGGTGATATTATTTAAAATTGAATCTGGATTTTTGATATGCTCAAGTGAATCCCAAAATGTCATGGCTTCATACGTTTGCGACCTTGGATCTACAAATAGGCCTTTCTCTTTTAACCAGTTAACACCGCGCTCATTTACATCAAATCCAAGAGTATCCTCTCTCGCCTCTACAAATTGGCCACAGCCAATTCCTATATCAATCACTTCACCTTCATGAAACTCATCAACAAATTCAACTCTTTTCTTTGTTAATTCCCTTCCCATTTCGCTATCGCCATATTTTTCATACACATCAAAATAATCAGGGCAATCAGCATTATCAGGAACTGGAAACCAACCCATACCGCACTCTGGCAGCCAAATCAATTCGCTTTTAATATGCTCTCTAAATATATCATCACTACCAACTTCTAATTCAATGTTTGTATCCAATCTGTTACCCTTTCTGTGAAATTAGTAATTTTTTTTGAGCATTGGTGCCTTGGGTTTGTACACATGCAATAATCATCAGGCAGCACCCAGCAAACTTTATTTTTTTGAACTCGTTTTGGATCAGCAATCTTCTCTTCAGAATTATGTGCTCCTTGGCCACCCGCAATAAGTAAAAGTTCTTTATCGTATGAAATAGCAGCAGGAAGTATCCATCCAACACCACCAATCAAAACATCTGCTTTCTTTATTAATCCCAGCAAATTGATTACATCTAATTCACCAGAATGAAACTTTAAATCAACGTCTAGATCCTCACCCACAAGCCACTCTTCATTTTCTTTAAGGTCTGCAATTGAGATTATGAAAAAACCTTTTTGTCTTAAAATTGCAATAGCTTCAGCGATGTATATTGGATCTGGATTTCTTGCGCAGTTAAACCATTCCTTCCTTAATGTCACAGGTCTTACTACTGCAATTTTTCTTTGTTCAGGAAGGTTTAAAACACAATTAAAATTCGGTAAATCAAAATGTTTTGGTCTAACCCCAAGCTCACCCTGGAACATTCCTTGTATCGAACCTAATGAAGCTTTATTGCCATAGGTCAATTTTAACTTCTTGTCATAATTAACAAGCTTTTGTGTCCAAACACTTTCTTCCTGACCCCTAACGTTTTTATTTTGCGTCCTAAGTGATGTTTCTGATTTAAGAACTTTGACGTTTGGAAGATCTCGATATAATTCCGGCCAAGGTGTTTGAAGATGAACCTGACTATCCAACTCTTTCACATAGGCCCGTTGGAATATGTTGTCTCCCAAACCTCGCATTCCATCAATATAAACTAACGCCTCAGTCAAAACGCTCAAAAATCTCTCTATATGGCTTATAAGGAAACGCTGTCAACAAACTATTATCAGAACAATTAATAACTTTCACACCTGCATCTTTTATCTGGCCAGCACATTCATGAAACAATTGTGCCCATTTAGGAAACATGTTTCCTGTTGCTACAGGGTTATACCATTTATATCCATCATGATAATGACTATTTCCACCATGCCCAGGTTTGAAATCAAATCCTAAAAGAAAAATCTCTTTACAACCTTTTAACCAAGCAAGATTTAAAGCACCAAAACCAGAGTTCAAACCATTAGTAATTGCTGATGGATCAGTGCTTAATAACGCAATCCCATTCCGATTTCTTCTTTTAAGATAAACGACACATCCAAGATCAGGCCTTTCATGATCCTCTGCTACTGCTGCATAAACAACTGCTGGCATTGAAGGAATCGTTTCGTGATTTTTCTCAAGCCAAGTGTGATCAAGCGTGAATATTAAATCAGGATCACAATGTTTATAGCTATCATTGACAGCAATTACATAGCCTTTATCATTCAGGCCCATCAAAGAATTTACATAAGGTTTAAGGGAAGTCCCTCCACCAATTATGTAACATGGCTTATCTTCCCACTCCTTTTCAACTAAACCAAAATCCATTTAAATTTACTCTGGATCTCGGGATCGAACAGTCTCATCTTTGTTTCCAGGATAATCAAATTGACCTTTCTGGAAAGCAGGCTGAACATTATCAGGATCGTCTTGATCAATTCGTTTATCTGAATGAGTTTGTCCACCCTGATATGGCGTAGCTGATCTAAGAGTTGCGCTTTCACTAAGTTCATCAGCCAAATCCTGATAAGCTTTTTGACGCTGCGAATAATCTAAACTAAGATCACCCACCTCTTTATCAACAAGCCTTGCAAATTTCGAGGCCAACGCCAAAGCACATCTTGCAGCCGCAAAATAGACGTTTCCTTCCTCAGAAATAGCCCAAAGGATCTCTTCATCAGACAGCTGCTGATCAGTTGTATCAGTATCGCCAATTAAGAAGCGGACCTGATCCTTATCACTATCTCCAGGATTTCCACTGTAAGACCAAGACATCTATAACTCCCCAGAATTCCCTAAATTATCCTTCAGACTTATCCAGTTTCTTAACCAAAGCATCGATATCGTCTTTATATTTCTTAGGCAAACGATTGTATTGAACAATGTCCAAGTTGCCGCCATCAGATAAATCTTTTGATATTTCAGCAAAAAGACTCTCAGCTTTTACCCCTCTAACATTTTTGAGGTTTTCGTTGTCTTCAGAAGCTGTTTCCTCGGTCACTTCCTCAGTCTTTTCCTCGGTCTTTTCCTCAGTAACCTCTTCAGTCTTTTCCTCGGTCACTTCCTCAGTCACTTCCTCAGTCACTTCCTCAGTCTTTTCCTCAGTAACCTCTTCAGTCTTTTCCTCAACATCACCAGTGGGAAAATCCAGACGCCTCTGCTCATAAAGCATACGAACTTTCCTGCTTGGAGCATTAAATCTATCTGCATCAAACTCATCACCAGGCTTAAACTCTATACCTGCATACAATAATGGTTTTTTACTAACTACATAAATCCTTCTACGAGGATCAAAAATTTCTCTACTCAACTTTGACATGAAACTCTCCTATAAAAAAGAGGGACTAAGGTGCTCGGGTTCAAACACCTTGCACCTTGGTCCCTCTTTAATTTTGTTCTTAAAATGAAACTTACTTACGCAACAATACTCGTGAAGAAATAACCCATATCAGCAGAAATTTTCTTCTGATCAAAAGCCATTTCGATTTCCACACGATCCGAAGAAAGCTTCTCCATACGGAAACGCTTAATCCGGTTGCCCTGATTACCAGCATTCAAGAACCCAGTCCAGCTGAAAGTATAACCAGCAGACGGGATCATGATGCCAGGACTCGGAGCCGCATGGCACAGCAACGCAGCCTTACCACCAATGAACGCATTAACAACTGTAAGACCCTCTTTAGCGGTATTCTCAATCGACTTCATAATAACAAGCCTATCAAGACCAAACAGCTGAGCTACTGCAGCAACACTGACAACAGCAGGACGATCAGGACCAACACCACCGGAAAACTTAATCCGGTCAACCATATCAGGATGATTCCTGAGTTTATCCCAAACTTCATATCCCAAAACAAGCGTATTGGCTTCAAATCCAGTGGACTGAAGCAAGACCGTTTTACCAGCCTCAACATCTTCGATTGGGGTAGAAGCAGCATCATTCCACTGCAATACCTGATTACCAGTTGGCGAAGCAGCAACACCAGTAATATCAGTGGTCCAGATCGACGTGCCAAAGAAATTAGTTACCCAAAGTTTCTCACGCTTGATGAGAGCTTTGGTGGTGCAATAAATGGTAGCTTCCCTTTCAAGATTGATCGGATTATCCGCATTGGCACGAATCTGATCATCAATATCTTTATGGAAAGCATAAACACGCGCCAAGTAATTATCAGTCGTGATATCATAACCACCACCCGCACTCTCGGTACTCGGAGCACGTTCAGTCATTTCATTCCGGTTAAACTCACCACGGTCATACGTGAAAAACACATCTGACTTGGCCGAAACTGGAATATTCGGAAACACATCAGTAGCAATAAAATTACTTTGGTTCTGAATAAAAGCAATACTGATGTTAGTAAGCGGTTTGTTGACGTGAACGTCACCCGCTGTAGGCTTTGCCATAGCTAACTCCCTCCCCTATTAAGCGATTGCGTTCGCATTTTGCGTCTTCAACAGCACGCTAATTAACTGACCATCCTCACCAGCTTCCAGGGCAACACCGGAAATGTTATCTCCAGTCGCAGCATCCACAGCCTCACCATCAGCATCAGATGCCACCGGAAAACCAGCAGTAACGGTTCCACCACATTCCACTTTCGATACTCCAGCAATCGTAACCGTTGAGACTTTACCAGCCGCATCAGGCTTATTCTGATTAACACCATCAGCCTGAGCACCTGCCCCAGTTACAACCACCTGTCCATTTGAATCAATGCTGACAAACTTGTACTGACTTGAACTTAAATCAGCACCAGCTGGCAGCGAGATATTTTGTCTATTTTCTTCGAATGCCATGACTTAGGCCTCCTTCTCTGTGAGAGAATCAGCATAAAGCTCGCCATGTGTCTGGATGACCTTATCATAAGCAGTTTCGAAGGTCATTTCAGGATTGTCTTCATGCAACTTCTTGGCAAGCTTTTCAAGTTTAGCTTCAGCGCCACCGCCTTCGCCATCACCATCTGCACCCAGAACTTTAAAGGTATCAGAAGCTTTGACCTGCTTCGCCATCGCAATCGCTTGATCCAAAATAACTTTGGCTGCAGTCTCATCAGTTTTACGCAGAGTATAAATCGCCTCGGCAGTATCCTGAAGTTTAACTACACCCTTCATTTCAACCAGATCAACTTCCATGATTTTCTTGATGGCCGATTCTTTCTCCATCTTTTGAATCACAGCCTTCTGATCTTCATTTGACTTCGCCAAATCGGCAATCGCCTTGGCTACATCATTACTCTTGTCTTCAAGCTCACCAAATGATTTGATGAATTTCGCTTTGCCTTCTTCATCCATACCTTCAAAAGACTTCTGCAAAGGCTCAGGCAATTTATCCTGAAACTTTTGGAACTCTTCTGTCTGATTGGACTTTTCGAAACCTTCACGCGTTTCCTTGATCAGGTTTTTCAAGGCCTGAATGCGAACATCGTCACCTTCCAACTTACCAACCTCAGCCTCAACAACCTTCAAAGCAACGTCATCTTTAGCCTTGGTAATTTCAGTTGTGTGCTTAGCAATGTTATTGGCAAGCTCAGCATCCGACTTCAGCTTATCGACTGTACCAGTCAACTCTTCAAGCTTCTTCTGCAGCTCCTTATCCATTTTTTCTCCTCCCTCTAATTTTTCTAAATCTTCTTCGCTGCTGAATCCAAGCGCAACAGCCACTCGCTTTAACACACTCAATTTCTCGTCCTTATCCATACCAGGACCTCCTTTGCGCTTGAACAAAACGACATCAGCACCGGGATTGGCACCAGCATCTACAAGACTAATCTCACTTACATTTAACTTTTCCAAAAACGTATTTTTTTTAGGCATTAACTCTTACCCCAGTGCCGCCAATGCTAAACATACTCAACTCCCCCGACTTAACCTTTTTCCAAACTTTCTCATCTCGGATTTTGAAGGCAACAAACCAACCAACTTTTCCAAGATCAATTCCTAAAATCTTTTGCAACTCTTCAGTGAAGACGATTGACTCTACAACGTCAGCAACCCTCTTGCCCATGTGCATGACTTTTCCGGCACGCTCATCTAAAACAAACTGACGTGCCGCCTTAGCCAAGACATCTTCTCGGATCATGTCACCCTGACTATCTACAACCGTCTTACCTTTTTCTGAAATTACTGAAGCCCATCCAAAGACAATCCTTTCTTCATGATCAACCTTAAGGATTTCACCTTTGGTGGCGAAGTCTTCGTCAGAATCATCTGACTCTTTTTTCAATAACTTCTCAAGCAATTCAGAAATATTCATGCTTGAAATATACGCCACAATTAACTTTTTTCAAGCAAAAATATGCCTGAAACGTTTGCGTTTACTTTATTTTTCTGATTTGTTTGAATCTTTATAGGCTTTGTACGCTTTTACGATTCTAAAAAATAATAATATCAAACCGCCTGAAACCAATAATATGTTCAACCAAATCAAAATCACACTACCAAAATCATTCATCCAGTGCGCAAAGGTGCTAACAGAGCTAGCCGCAACAGCAGTCACAACTACAGTTTTGTCGGAAATTTGTTGAATTGGTTCCACTACGCTCTCCTTGGGTCAGTAAAAATAAGCCCTTCAGCACATCGGCAATTGATATCAAAAGCTGCATTACCACTTTGACCTGGATGCATCACCAATCCTACAGGCGTTAAAAATGGCTGATCAAATAAGACACCATCAGGGTTTAATCTTGGGACCGCCCTATGATCATCTCTGAGTACATCATCACGAGTAGGAATCCAAATCCTTCTCGTCCTTCTCTTATCGATTAACCCTTGCTCATCAGCCTGACGCCATAATTCGTTCTGGCCAGAAATACTTGCGTTATGAACCTCAGTTCTGGCAATGTCTTTGGATCTACGATTGAGCAATGAAGTCTCATATCGATTTACCAGACTATTGATTTTTGTTTGATTTGGTTTTGCGGAGTTAAATAACGCACGAGCCTGTGATTTATCAGAAGCGCTCAAACGTCTATTAAATGGTGGTGTAGTGTTTCCCAGCTTACCCGTTTCAAGCTGTCTGCGAAAATTTCCAACCGCTGTTGACTGGCTTTGTGTCAATCCCACCGATCCGCGAATTTCACGTGCGATCAAAGGCGCTGATCGACCCTCTTCAAATCCTCGCAGTACAGCATCTTGAACAGCCAATGTTTGCTCAGCCGATATTTCACGAATTCGGGCTGGCAACACATCACGAGCGAACCTTACAGCCTCTGGGTTGGTTAAGTCAAGGCTAACCTGCAAAGCTGTGGGGCGTGGAAGTTGAACGGCTCCCATCACTCCACCTTCACGGAATGATCCCATCACAAAATCCTCAAAGGATTCTGCTCCAGGCTCCAAACCCACACCACGTAAACGAGACGCTAATTGCTGTGAGCCGACTATCGCAATGGCTTCTGTAACGTTTCCGATCCTAAGCGCAGTAGTCAACTCAGCCATATTGATCTGATCTTTGACCTCTTCAACCGCTTCAAGAAAAGCGCCACCAACTTTCGGCTCAAACAACGCAAATATACGGTCAAGCTCTCGATCAGCTTTTCGTTTTGCTATCTCATGAAAAGCACTGGACATTATGTTGCATCCCCAGCCTCGCCTCCAGGGCCATTCCCATTGCTTGTGCCTCCATCCCTACCCGGCCTCGTCTGCTGCGACTCCAACGGCGGTAATCCCGCTTTTCTACGAATTTCTTTTTCATCCTCTTCACCACCAGGCGTAAGCATACCAGCACCCACCAAGTTATCCATGGCTTGAGCGAATTCAAGCAAATCTTCTTTTTCAATATCACCGGGAACAAACTTTGGAGGGGTTTCTGTATCTATTGCATTCAGTTCAAACAATCTTGGAATACCAAAACGATTCATGACATCAGCAATTATTTGCATGTAGATATTTATAGCAACGGCAAACAAATGTGTCTTGGATGACGCCAATGCAAAGCTTCCAACCTTTTCATGTCCAATCAAAAGTACATCAGCTAAAACACTCATAGCAATGTTGCGTGTGTAACGCATGATAGTCTTGTCGGTGTCAATGAGACGGGTTGCTCCAGTCCCCATTAACTTGAAGTCAACCAACTTGTTTCCATTGTCATCGTATATCGAAGGAAACACCAAACTACCTTGCTCATCGTTTCGAACATTACGCCCAATCTTTTTATAGGCTTCCAGTATCGCCTTTGTCGCAGCATCAGCATCAGGTGATAACAATTTTGGTGGCAACCAGATTACAGGCAAACCCGCCAAGTCTCTTTCAATACCAATTGACTCAATGCGCTCAATTTCTTTTTTGCGATACCAGGAGATCCATCCATTACGCAAAATAGATCGTCCCTCTGGATTATTTTTTCGGCTTGTGGTTCTGAAGTGTAGAAGTTTTTGAATCGGCAAGAAGACGTTCTCTGTTCCGCCAGTACCGCTGGGTGGCATTTGCCACCAGCCTTTGATACCGCCATCTTTATCAAATTCCCAACGGTCAAGGGTTTCCTGCGCACGTATGGGAAGCTTGCGCCATCCAATCTTGCCATCATTGAAACGTGAGCGCTTAGATGCATCTGTCTGATTAGGACCTAACCGAATTTTATAGACAATCTCATTGGACGCCCATCCATAGGTCAACATGGACAACGCCTCAGCAATGAAGTCACCCCATGAATGACTCATGTCATCACGGCATTCCTCCACAAACAAGGCGTTCTCTTTATCTACAGTGGCGTCCGATGCAGGGATGACAGGCCACTTTGCGTTTCGAATTAAATTCTCAACCGCAAATAAAATGGCCCCCACAGTGGCGTCATTGTCCGCCATCTGTCGATAGGCTCTAGGAGCCTTGTCACCTCTGAGTTGTGGAAGTTTCTCTTCGTCTATCTGGCCAGAAAATTCCTCTAAGCCAGTAACTCCGATTTCACCACCAGTAGGGGCGTCTTGTTTTTCTACATCATCGTTTTCATCAGGCATGGATTAAATATACACCAAACAGATTGAGTGTAAAATGTTTTTTAGGGGATATTATTGAGTTGATGTAAACGTTCAGCCCTCTGGAGAGTGTTTGCTTCCAGGATTGTCACCTGCAGGTGGAGGCGGGACCTCACCCTCAGCTCTTTCCCTAATAAATTTCAAGAACTGGCTTGTCATATCAACCTGATCCTTTTTCTCTGACGCCGGGAAGGTTGTAAGCTCGGTTATATAGTCAGCTAACCATGGAGCGTTTTCCGGCAACCAGACTTTCAACGCTTCAATTGCAGGAGCCTCTGCCCCCATGCGAGTAGCCTTATCTAAGGTGCCAGGATTAATGGCTTTAATCGCAGTCGTGCACTCTTCTCTTAATTGCTGGATATATTGCTGGCCTGAGTCCTTATCCTCAATCAAACAAAGATTTGGCGTCCATTTTGAAAAACCATCTTTAAATGTTCGCTTACCCTCAGTAAACTCCATACGCTTACGCACAACATCCCACAACTCATAGTGATCCTTAAATACACCCCATGTGCCAACCACGGTAGGATCGTTTTTCTCCTTGGCCTTAGACGCCGTATCACCAGATTGGATTACTTCAATTAAACCATCTCTATTACGCAGCTCCTCTGGAGTGAGGAAACCTTTAAACCTCTTAGCCAGCCACGCCTCTTTAACCATTCCACCCTCACGAGGCGTAGGCAATTGCTGATACTGGCCAGCAAAGGCATAGGACCCCAAATCTATCTTTAAACCAGCAATAACCTCTTGAGAAAACCTTTCGGGATGTAGAACCTCTCCAGGCTCTGTCCTTGGGTCCTTAAATCCAATACAGGTCACACGAGATGACATTTTGTCATACAATAATGGCAAATTCAGGTGTTCCCAGCGTTCAGGAGCCCGTTTTAGTATCTCGCCAGCTGTATCGCTGGCATGTGAGCGCTGCATGATCACGATAAACCTTGCTGTTTCAAGGTCATTCACACGTGATGGCAATATTTCCCAGAAAAACTTACTGGCCTCAACTCTATGTGCTTCAGATTCAGCCTCTTTAACATTGATTAAATCGTCACATACCACCAAATCACCACGGTCTCCAGTCACCGTTCCACCTACCGATGCCGCATAGCGAAACCCTGTTTTGTCGTTCTCGAACTTCATCTTGGTATTCTGATCACTTGTCAGCTTAAAACTATCACCCCACCTCTCCTGATACCAAGGATTTTCAATAATACGCCGACATCTTAAGCTGTCCCGAATAGATAACGTACTACTATAAGACGCAAATATGGATCTACGAGATGGAGTTTCAACCCAATCAAAGGCAGGGAGAAATACTGAAAAAAACAGAGATTTATTAGTGCCAGGTGGGATCGTTACCAGCAATCGCTGAATATCACCATTCAAAACAGCTTCAGCATGCTCACAGGCAGCATCTAAATGCCAGTTCCATTGCAAAGGCCTCGCTGGCTCCAAAATTGGCCACGCCAACTTTGTGAACTCCTTCATGCCCTCTCGCTGGACTAATTCTTTGTCAATGGATTGTATTGTGGGGATTTTCACTCAGGTTCTTCTAGCTCATCTAATTTTTCCATCTCAGCCTCATACTTCACCCAATAATATGAGGCTACTCCAGAAACCACACCCAAAATAACTAACTGTATTAGGTGATCTATAAAGCCCCATATATATGATATCCATGTCCAAAGTGTTATGGCTAAGAGCAAGAATACAAATGATATAGACCAATACATCATGAATAGGGATGTTTTTCTGAGTTTTGTCATCTCATTCACCAAGAAATATACAACCACATCCATTTAAATGAACCATACAAACCATTCGGCTCTGTTCTATGTATCACCCATCGAAACCCATGCCACACGCCTATCTCAATGTGCGTGTTTATTATCAACGTTCTTTTCCCATTTGGTTTTTTATTCCAGATTAGCATCAGGCGTTATGAAATTCCCCTGCTATATAAAACCTGCCATCAGCCTCACCGCTCTTTGATACCGAAGCAACAATCGAAGCCCAACTATCAGCATCCACTAAAAACTGGAATATGATATCTGGATCTGATTCTGATGTAGGCATCTCGGCAAGATTTTTTGTTTTAACAACCCTGACTGTACCATCCTCTTTTCTTTCGAAATATAATCCGTCTTTGTAGTGAAACATTTTACTTCCTCCTAATTGGCATAAACGATATATCCACAAATGTACCAGCTCCAGTATCTAACGCAAACGCTTTCCTGCCATGCGGCTTGTTTTCCGGCTTACCACACATCATCAACTTATATCTTTTCATAATATCAAGGATCACTGTATCTGGGTGAGTTACCTTCCCTTTAACCCACGGCACTGCGATCAAGTCAAGATCACGCTGACACGATCCATGTATTGCAAGAGCGTAGCCATGTTTACGGAAATCTGGGATTAACATTAAATACACAATGCCATACCATGCGAATGTACCGGGTAAAGCTTTGGCGTTCTTTTTGGGCCTCTTCTTTTTCCTTTTTGGCGTATCTGCAGCAAGACTTGATCCAGCCTCAAGAGCTTTTACGATCTTTTCCTTTTGAGCCTCATTGAATTTTATATCAAGTTTTACTTTCACTCTTTATCTTGTAACAACATAGCTTCCAGCTCTTTTTGACGCATCTCCTCGACCCTTTCAGCAATACTATCCTGCTGCTCTCTATTCCATGTCCCCTGTTCAATCATTTCTTTCAACCGGACCTGAATAAACACGCTTCTTGCGACTTCATCCATATCTTTAACTTTCTGATACTCCTCATCACTCAACGGGATCAATGACGGCTTCTCGCCTTTCTCCAGGCACTCTTTAATATGAGCATTGGCACGCCGGATATCTTCTTGGTGTAAGAATTCAAATGCCATGTATGGTCTTTCTGTTTGCATTAGTTACTCCTTTTTAATTATTGGTTGATTTTCAACGGGTTTTACTCTTCCTTGACAGCATTCAGATACAAACCAATCGTCTTTGTAATAATATTTAGTCGATTTTCCACATTTAATACAAAATTTTAAATTAGTTTCCATCTATCTCAGCTTTTAATTCTTCTCTAGTAACAATCACATATTCACTTCCCAACCACATAGAAAACAATGGTGCTGGCTCTATTTTCCAATTTCTCGCCTCTTTTGGATCATCTACTTTTGATTTTAGATAATAATCGTCATAATAGCTGAAATCACTCCATCGGCCATGATCAAATCCCCATGCTTGACCTGGAGAATACATCGTTGCCCAACGCATCAGCATTTTGCCTTGATTTTGCTTTTGGCTGACTATTTTGATTGCTTCATTCCAGGTCATTGTTCCACCCACACCTTCTCACACATAGTAGCTCCAGGAAATCCGGCTCTTTTATCCATGCATTCTGTGAAATCAGTATAGATTGGGCTGATTATCTGCCAGTTTTGGGTAGTATAGTCATATTTGATCCAGAAGAACATTTTTGTTGGCATAATGTTAACCTTCCTCTGGGGTTAAGATCAGGGCACCAATAATGCATATAAAGGCTGCTATTGCCAGCCTCACGGGTATTGGAGTTATGGTAAATAGCCAGGAGATTAAGGCTAATATCAAGGCGTTCATGGCTATATATCCAAGGAATATGAATACTTTTTGTAGGCCTGTTATCGGTTTCATTTGGGGTCAGTTCCTTTTGGTTAGTTAGTAGTTAATTTGCAATTGCATAAAAAGTGTTCAAATTTTTGTTCGATGACGAGGGGGTCTCCCACGGGCGCTGGAATCGAGTCTTGGCAAATTCTGAGCGCGGGGAGTCACCCGCAAATATATAACGATGTCCTATATACGGACACATCACTATTGATTAAAGATTAATTCCCCTTTGTTTACAGTCATATTCCAGCACATCGAGATCCCTGCTTAAACGCTTAATGGCTGATAACGTACATTATACGACTCCAGCGTTATAAGCCATACATTTGTTCAATTAGCCCCATCTCATAGGCCCACTTCGACTTATCCACAGCTCTGTTCACCCTACTCTGTCTCATGTTCTAGCTCCTCAGCGCCATCCTGACCGCTTGACCCCTGCTCCTCGCCACTGGACCCCTCCTCATCCTCTTCGGGGCTATCAGCGTCCTCACCACCGTCTAATAGGGGCACGCTGTCAGCCTCTATAACCACAGCGCCCACCTTAGTCAGCATGGCACGCATATTGTACAGCTCATCAGTAGATAGGGCCTTTGTCATATGCTGAATCTCTATCTGGCCCTTGTCACCTGTACCCTTAACCTGAACCTCCTGAGCCACCTTCCCATAACCCCTATCTAATACAGCGTTTGCGGCTGCTATACGGGATACAGCCTTCTGGCCACGGTCCTTCATAATGCTGATTAGTACCAGAAGCGCCGTCCTAGAGTTCTTTCGGGCCAGCTCCTTAACCGCTGAATGGTCCCGTCTCTTCCCTCCAGGGTTGCCAGACTCGCCTTTCTTCCATCGGCTAGGAAAATGCTCATCTTTTCCCTTTTCCTCAATAAGCTTCGTTTCATCAGGCAAGACGAAAACCGCCAGAAAAAAATATTTTTAGGGCCGAGGTGAAGGCTGTTGGCGGGTTTTTTGGCCTACTCTGGATCATTGTCATCATCCAGGCTATGACCCATCCCTTGCGCCTCAACCTCCTTTTGACTTCTAAGACGGGTTTTAGCATCACGAATAGAGGCTTCAATCTCTTGAACCTTTAATCCAAAAGCCCTTACTTTCATATCCCTCTCTTTATCAGCATTTTCAATCCCTATCTGCAGAGATGTAATTTTGCTTTCAGAGCCAGTTTTAATTACATTGATCCGGCTTGTAATGAGTTTCGCCTTAGAAGCAGCAACAGATTTTGCATCCTCAATTTTAACCTCAGCATCCAGAAGTTTGCTTTCGAGCCTGTCTATGTTCAATTGCATCTTAAACGAATTCATCAATAATCCTCATTAATCAAAAAAACAGAATTTTTAAAAAAGCGTTTTTCTCTCAAACACCAAAACTATACACTCTCTAAATCACAAAATCAAAGCCTATTTTCCCGAATTTTCGAAACAAAACCCATAAATTTGCTAGATCCCTTTAAACGTGCACATCAAATTTTATTAACACCAGAAATAAAGGCTAAACCTCAGAGTGATCACAATTCATCTTTTTGGCTTGTTTCACTCTATATGGATCTCCTTTCTCTTTTTTCTATTCTATATATTTTTTACTAAATTCTTAAAGTAAACCCTACTAGGTGTAAATAAGCAATAAAAGTGAATTACGTACCTAACAAAATATCTCCGCCCATAGATTGTTGTTATTACGCTATATTTCGCCATTGGATAAATGGTAACGAAAGCGCAAAACGAGAAAACCCCTTGGAAATGAGCAATCGTCACTTTTTCCACCGAAAGACGATAAAAAATAGTAGCCCAATATATTGTGCATAATGACAACCTTACAAATATACAATAACACTATTAAATAACCATATTCCAGATCGGTAAAATTAAGCCCTTACAGCCGTTTTAAGGCCATAATTCCTGTTGTCCAGCCACTATACCCCTCTGTGAAATTCGAAAAAAAATAAAAATAAACAAAATTCATTTTTTTAGAGCTTTACAACGCCTCAAAAATGGCTGATAATCCTAACCCTTACATCCAACCAAAGAAAATGTGCTATCCGGCCATACAGGTAACAACAACCTTACTCCTGTTTTCTGGCCCAGTCTCGAAATAAACCTCAATAACCCTTTGTTTCCAAGCATAAATAAAACGTAAATAAGTAAAGATAAACCTTTACATCAGGCACCCAAAACGCTATAATTAATCAAGTTAAGAGAGACAGCACATCACCCAAAAGGAGCCAGCCATGAATAAGACAATCCGCAAAAACAGCAAAAAAGGTCAGATCGCTATCGACAGTGCCAAAGGGTTCAAGATTTTTAGCCTTAACAATGACTTTTCTGGTAAGTGGGTTGACACCAATGAGGACATTCGTGAGGAGGTTCGTAAGGCTTGGCAGAAACTTTTGGGCTCAGGAATGGTGATATATGGAGATGGTCATTATAAGGCCAGAGTTCATAGCAACCTTTGGTTTGAGTTTGTGGCATGAACCAAGCAACGATCCAAATGCCATGGGGCTTGATAGATTACCGCTGGAAGGATGAATGGCGGAATGCATGGGGTAAGGTGATTTGCTACGAATATCTGTGGGAGGGTAAGTGGATAGAGGGAAAGAATTATTCTGCCAAGGCTCGGATCACTGCAATTGCGAAAGAGAATGATGCAAAATCGGAGGTCAATATATAATGAAAACAATCCTCGCAGATCACGGAATGTATGGAAAAGTGGAGGTCCCTGTCAAGGCAACATCTGGTAATGGTTTAGTTGTCACTAAACAAAGGGATGGATATATCATTTTGGTCGAAACAACAGGTCAATCCGTTCCTGGCTCATTTCGGTTGCTGAAGGATGCCAAGCGTGCGTTGGTGTTGTTAGCGCCTTTGTTTGATTGGAATAAGTTGACGAATGGGAAAAATTCAGGATTTGGGTCTAAGAAAGAGGCACAAGAGTTGGGCGGAAAGATAATGGAAATCATTAATATGGTGAGGGAAACATCATGAAATACATGGGTGGTAAAGCTAAAATCGCAAAACACATCCTTCCCATAATCTTAAAGAGTCGCCAACCAGATCAATGGTACGTGGAACCATTTGTTGGTGGTGCAAATGTGATAGACAAGGTAGATGGAAACAGGATTGGTGCTGACATAAATAAACACGTAATTTGTTTGTTTCAGGGTTTGCAGAACAGCTTTGTGCCGCCTGGACATGTGTCAGAGGCTGAATACAAGAATGCCCAGCAACATAGGGATTTGACGCCGTTAACAACATTTATTGGTTTCCCATGCAGTTATGCTGGGAAATGGTTTGGTGGCTATGCCAGAGGTAATACAAATAAAGGCATTCCTAGAAATTATTGTGATGAGGGTAAGCGTGCGTTGATGAAGCAAAAGCCTTTTTTGGATGGCGTTAAATTCGTTTGCTCATCATTTATTGATTTAGATATTCCAGACAACAGCATCATTTATTGTGATCCGTCATATGCAGGGACAACATCGTATAAGGATAAATTGCATCATGAGATGTTTTGGATTTGGTGTGATGAGATGGTTAAGAAAGGGCATAAGGTGTTTGTATCAGAATACAAAGCGCCGGACGGATGGGAATGTGTTTGGGAGGGTAGGGTTAGCAGTTCATTGACAAAAGATACGGGTAGCAAGAAGGCTATTGAACGGTTATTCACTCGAACAAAGGAATCGGCCATGCTGGCAAGTGATTGGGGGTCAAGCACATGACAAAAGGAGCTAACCAAATAAACTTAGGCGATAAACTTAAATTCTCGCAACCCGGCATTGGTGAGGAAAGGGACGTGTTCCTGGTGCTCTGGCTTGATGACGCTATAGAAGTCTTGGTGAAAAGGATCAAACCCACAAATCAGCCACAGGCTAGGCTGCTATTGCAGGTGAGGGATCTGGAGATGTGGGAGGAAGCGGCATGAAGGATAACGGATACTACGCTAAGAAGTTTGGGTGGGCAAAGGAACAACGTGATGGTTTTTCTATGTGGAAACCGCCAGGAAAAGGTATTAAGCAAATTCATTGTCCACCCTTCACAACATCCCTAGACGCTATTGTAGGGGAGATAGAGAGAAGGGGGCTTGTGTGGAATTATGAGCCTAGAGGGAATTGGGATGGTGCCCCCAAACATTCAGCACTAGTCAGAATAACTATAAAACATGGTGGTAAATTCGTATCAGCAGACATCCCTGCCCTAGCCCTTTGTGAAGCACTAAACGCATACTTGGGGGCTGAGGATGAGTGACTACGAAGATTGGGATGATACCTTTAAAGAGAAGCTCAATGATAAGAAATTCGTTGTGGCTTATGTCGAAGAGTTAAAGTCAGAGAACAAGCAGCTCCGAGAGGCGGGGGATGATTTGTGCATAGCCTTAAACGAAATGGATACACACAATAATCCAAACAGGACCGGGGAAAAGTTTGATTGCCCCCAATGCAGAGAGTGTAAAGCCGAGGCCCTGTCAGCATGGCAGAAAGCGAGGGGGAAATAATGGCTGATAACTTAAAACATTGTTCTGTGTGTGATAAAAATTTCATAGAGCTAAATATTGGTGAAAGGTGCCCTAGGTGCTGGCCTAGCCTAAAAAAAGATCCCATCTCCACCCTCACCGCCGAATTGAAAGAGGCAAGGGAGGACGCACAACGGCTGGCTGAGGCGCTGGAGCATAACAAGTTTTGGGCAAAAGAAGCGGAAGATCCACAAGCCAAGCTGGATTACAAGGAAGCCACCGCAGCCCTAGCCGATTTGAAAAAGAGGGCGGGGTGATGGAGTTCCCTAATAAAAAATACAGTGTGATTTACGCAGACCCGCCGTGGTCATATCGGGACAAGGCCTTATCAGGCAATCGTGGGGCAGGTTGTAAATATACAGTTCAATCAAAAGAGTGGATTGATGCCCTACCAGTAGCAGATTTAGCCGACAAAGATTGCATCCTTTTCCTGTGGGTCACGATGCCCAAGTTAAATGAATGTTGGGATCTAATAGAAAAGTGGGGGTTTGAATACAAAACGGTGGCCTTTACATGGGTCAAGCGAAACAAGAAGGCCCCAAGTTGGTTTTGGGGTATGGGCAGATGGACGAGGGCAAATGCAGAACTTTGTCTGTTGGCTACCAAGGGCAAGCCAAAAAGGATAAACGCAGGGGTCCATTCGGTCGTTGATGAACCGATCGCCAAACACTCCCAAAAGCCAAACGAAGTTCGAGAGCGCATCGTGAAACTTGTAGGGGATATTCCCAGAATAGAACTTTTTGCCAGAGAGCGATCGGCGGGATGGGATGCTTGGGGCAACGAGTTAAAATGTCCCATTTGTAATGGCGATGGCTCACCTGTTCACGGTTATCCGTGCAAAGGGTGTGGCTTATAATATGAACTATACGACTCAAGAAAAATTTGACTGGGTATTGGAATATATCGCTACACACGATCAACAAGTAAACACGCTGGATGTGAACTTTTTGGACGGTTATTTTTTTAGGTTCCCGACAAAAAGTTTGAACGAAGCGCCGATAATGGCCCGACTGTTATTCAAGATGAAAAAGAAAGGCCTGTTGAAAAGGAAAACACTTGGGATTTTTGAACCACCAGCAGGGATTCCGAACTGGTGTTGGGTGTACTCAGTCCCCACCCCCAAGAATAGCTGACATGGGAAAAACCAAGAAGTTTTTCAATTGGCTCTATGAGTTGTTTTCTATGTGCATGGTGGGAAGTCACTTGTGGGGTCCAGGGAAATATTACTTTACAGAAAAATGCGTGATTTGTGGACACGAGCGTTTAGATAAAAGCCAATCCGCACCCTAAAGGAGAGCTGACGTGGCAAAAAAGTGTGAAGATTGCGAGGACGATACACCGTATCGCCGTTTTAGATGCTGGCATTGTGACTTGTTGGTGTGTCGGTGGTGCTGGCATCATATACACAGGTGCGAACCGAACCACAAGAAAAAAGATTGTGAGGATTTGCCAACCGTGTGTCCAGAAAAAATGAAAGATTTCGAGGAAGAACAATCGGTAATGTAACCCCCCCGCAGGTAGCGGGAAGCAAAAGGAGAATTAGCATGAGTCTTTGGATCAACAAGTGGAAGTGTAATAAATGCGGCGAGGAAATTAACGTCCAAGGGGGCATGATTGGTACTACTTGGATGGGGCCTGTCGGCGAATTAGATTGTCCGGGGGAGAAATGTTCTGCCAAGTGGTCTACTGATTTTACTAACATGGGAAGCGTTGACACCCCGTCCCCCGGCGTGAAGGAGTGAGCATGGGACTTTATGTAGAGCGTTTTTATATTCGGTGGGAAAGTCGGCCCGCTGACATTGTGATTGAGGATAAAGAATACCCGCACCAACCCTTCGCAACGTTTCACAATGGGGCGTATTTCCCAGAGGCCCAGCCAGCGATGGAAAAAATGGTCGAGGAATTAAACAAGCTCAAGATGGACGATACTACCCCCGCCCCCGGTAGCGGGAAGCAAAAGGAATAAACGCACCGGGCGTTTTCCCGGCAACGGAGGATTTATGAAAGAAGAAAATTGTTTAATTTGTGGTGATCCGCTTGAAGAACATGACTTAGAAAATTGTAACGGAGATTGTATTGGTGTCGAAAAAACCATGGGCGACCCTCGATGAGCATAGTTGAAAAGCCAAAGGATTATTGGCCAAAGGTATTTGACTACGCAGCATTTTTAATGGGACCATCAAAAAGACTAAACGGGGAAACCGCCTACTGGTTGGCTAAGCGTCTGGTTGATCGAGAAAACGAACTAACCCCCTCCCCGAAGGAGAGCTGATATGGAATGGTACTGGAATATATATTGGGCTGTGCTTGTTTTTGTGGCATGGCGTTTTGGTAGAACGGGCGGATACATGGAAGGCTATGACGATCATTGCCATGGGAAAATGCCCCGATGACTACCCCGTCCCCCGGCGTGAAGGAGTGAGCATGAAAGCAGTTCTAACATATACGGTTGACCTGTATAACGTTCAGTTTTCGAGTAGCAACGACATAAATATAATAATAAAAAGGGTAGAAAAATCTCTGAACGCTGCCCTTGGACACACAAGCGGCTTGCCAGAAAAAGGCAAAGGCGTTGTGGTGTTTAAAGAGTGGGCCGAATTGGAACCCATAACCCCGTCCCCCGGCGTGAAGGAGTGAGCATGGTTAAATACAAAGCACGTGAGCGCCGAGCGGTGAGGCGTTTTTTCGCTGACTTGCATTTAGATTTGTGGACAAAAAAACGGGCGCTTGAACTCGAAATTGAAAACCTGAATAAAAACTGGAAAACAATGCCCACCCCCGCCCCCGGTAGCGGGAAGGAGAAATGATGGATGCAGGTGACGGAAACTTTGTTTGTAGTCAGGGTGACATGGCTACAACGGCTGGTTCTGTAAGGCACAAAAAAAGGCAGGAAGAAGAAGCTAAATGTAAACATTGTGACGGAACCGGAAGAGAAAGAACTCAAACGGGAAGATTTGAAATTTCAACCCCCTGTGTTTTTTGCGCAGAGACAGGCGTAACCCCCGCCCCCGGCGTGAAGGGGTGACGGATGAAGCATGATTTTAGAAATAGCTATGACTTTTACCTTGTCTGTGATCATTGCCTACAGCATGACAATTCTTTAACTAAAACAGATTGTCCGGGTTATATAGGGTCCGACATTGACGACAGGGCAAATCAAATAAAACAAGGTTGGGATTTTAAAAACGGTTGCTGGATAGTACCTAAGGACAAGGGGTGGAGAACAATGACCGAATGGGGAGATTGCAAATGTCTAAATAGGAATAATTCTATTGCTGGACTTAAATTTGAAAAAGATTGTTCTAAGTGCGCGAAGTGTGGCGAAGTTGTTACGCGCTTCACCAACCTAACCCGCGAGGAGGGCTGACAATGTCCCAAAAAGAGCAAAACAGAATAGCTGATGAGGTGTCCAAGACGATAAAGGCGCTTACTGATGAGATAGAGATCGTTACGACTAGGAATAGGAAGCTGGTGGATGTGATCAGCAACATCGGAAACATCACAGCACCGAATTGTGGTATGGAAAGAGAAGCGCAGGTTAGGGCTGTTTATCGTTTGGTGTTAGCTGCTGAAGCTAAGGAGGGGAAGTGAGTAAACCTAAAAGAATGCATTCATTGGGATGGAACGCAACACCAGGCGAAATTGGAAAATTAGGGAGCGAGTGGGAATGTCATGCTGCCAATTTGGAAAAGAAACTTGCTGTTGCTTCTCAATGGCAGACCGTGGCGAGGACTCTAGGGGAGGCGTCTGAAGCCTTTGGGGAAGCTTGCCTTGTGGTTTCTGTACCGTCAACGCCTGAGAAAAGATCGAAATATGAAAAGGCTCACAGACTCAAGAATATCGCCCTGTCTGATTTGGCGAAATTGGATGAAAAGTAACATGGATATGTCAATAGGAGATTATATTTTTGGTACGTTCATAGGTTTTGGCGTTTTATATTTTACCCTAATGCCTTTTTGCCTTCTTTGGGATTGGATTGAGAAGAAAAGGACAGGCAGAAATGACAAGGGCTAAGAAAAAATATAAAGACGGTTACGGTACAGTGCCAGCACCAAATTTTGGTGCATTTAAGAGTATGTGGACGCCTTTTATTGTGATGGGTTTGACGTTCTTGTTTGGTGCTTTTGTGTTGTGGCTGGAACGGCAATGACCGAAAACACCGAAAAAGGTATATACAACAAGCATAAATAAAATGAAATAAAAGTAAAAATAAACCTTTACATCAAGAAGCAATAGCATTATAATTAGTCAAGTCAGAGAGCGAAACACATAACCCCGAAAAGGAGCCAGACATGAATAGCCTGAATAGTTATCCCGTAAAAAACAAAACCCGTAGACAAAAATTAGCCTCGTATGTTGGTAGTGGAACATTGCGTCAGACCTTGGAAATGAAATCTGTTGATTCTGAGGTGATTGATTTGTTGGTGGATATAGCCTTGCGCTATTGCGAACCAAGAAAATGACTCGCACTGAGATAAAAACAAAAGCCATCTGGGATCATTTTTTAATGATGGCAAACAGGAAATTTCGATCATTGAATTATGTCTATGCAGTGGCGTATGTGGCTTGGATTGTCGGAAGAAAAGAAACTCTTCCAATGGTCGATGAAAGATTTACCACGCCCAGAAAAATACATGACATTCAGACAAAGGCTGTTGCTTTGTTTGATGAAATAAAAGGGTTGCATTGAAATGAAAAAGACCATCAAAACACTCAATCACTGCCACACCTATTACATCCCAACCCCATCTTTAGCTCAGGCACGCAAGATAGCGCACAGCGGGACAGTGCAGGCGCATTTGCATTGTTGGTTTAGTGAGTTTCATGATGGATGGATGGGTCCGTTTAGCTTTAGGGTGTCGAAGACAAGGCCAGCTGCATCGAAGAATGTGCTGAGGTTGAGTAAAGAGATTGTTAAGTTCTGGGGGAGGGGGAAATGAAGCCATCCCCAGAGCAAATGGACGTTTGGTTAAAGACTTCCATGGATTTATTAATCCGTTTCCGTGATTGGTCCACACGCGGTTGCGAGTGTATTATCCCAATGGATGGAGATAGCGGTGAGTACAGCGAGCAGTGCGAGGGCTGCTATGCGTTGGAGCTGTTGGATAAGTTTCTCGATAAAAAAGGAGCCAAATAATGTACATACTACAAGCAGGAACAGTCAAAGGCGAATGGGAACCAGGACAGAAGGTCACTGAATATTTCCGCCCTCAATACATGGGATCTTCGGAATATGAGTTTGGCGCTATGTCTAAGTCACTTAGGGCTATGAACACGATTAAAATGAAAGATCTCAAGTTCAATTTGAATGACAAAATGATATATGTTCTTTGCAAGCCTCAAGAATTTGATCAAATTAAATCTGATATATTCAGGTTGGCTGCTGGCACGATTAGATTGAAGGAGCGCGTTGGTTTCAGCGAATGGATTTATCCAGATACAAGATATCAAGGTGAGGAGCCTGACGATAATATTTGGTGGGAGTTGGATAAGAATTATGTATTTTCAATGATACCGAAAGCAGTCGAGGGATTTGGTTGTGCCTTGAATGCATCAATCAGATATATGAATAAGGGAGGAACCAAGTAATGGGATTATTTACCACACATACATATAGAGAAGTAGAGAAATCAGTTGTTCGAACAGTCAACCACAATTACCACGGTTTAAAACCAGAGCAAGCAACGCAATTGCTAAAGGATTACGAGGAAGAGGCCAAAACCAAGATCATCAAGTCGATGCATATAAGGTCCAATGCGTTTGAGGCTGCAGTTGTTTTCTTTGATGATAATCCAGCAACCAGGGATAAGACATTTAGAGCGAAATTCCTGTTGAATGGCCAAGAGTATTTGATTAAAGAGACAATGGATGAGGATTTGATTGGTGATGATCGTGCGTTGTATGAGAGGTTGTTTAAGATTGTTGCGGAGAGGATAGCGTTGCAGTTGTTGGAGAAGGCTGCTAAGGAAAGTAGGGTAAAGAAATGAGTTTTGATGGGATAAGTCTAGGCTTAAGGATCATTCAAGCATTCGGTCGTGATAGTCAAGAGGCTAAATTTTATATGAAACTTTCCGATGAGTTTTGTCGTACAGGCATATGGATCAGTGTGGATGATAAGATGCCTGAATATTATATGGACGTTTTCATGAGATGCAGAGACGGTTTTTATTATTGCTATGGATTTTTTGGTAAAGGGGATGGTTGGATGAATAAGTCTGATATAAAAAGGGACATGAATGATTTTCCAGTCACGCATTGGCAGTCGATGCCACCAATACCGGAGGCGAAATGAACAAACGCACAATATACAGCGGCAAGCACAAGGGTATTGCTTACGAGATCAATTACAAGGAAGCCAGAACGGTAGCTAAGACAGTGGATATGCCAGAGACATGGGCTTCATATATCTATATTGATTGCGTAAATATCCCAGAAGATCAACGTGAATCGTTCTGGTTAAAGCCAGAATATGACAGGAGCTATGCCCATTATGATTACATGTCTTCACTGCTGGCCAATCTTCCCTGGCACCATGGCATTACTTATTATGACAAGGAAGGTGGCCCAGATAACAAGAGGCAATTCATTAAGGCTGGCTGTGATTATGGTCATCTCTGGGATGAGGGGCATACGTATGATCCATTGTATGTTGAGAATGAGATCAAGAATGTGATAGATGCTTTTTGGCAATTGGTTCCAGATTATAAATTGCATTGCTCTGGCAATGGCAAATATTATCATCGATCTGAAGGGACGTTTATGAAGGATGGATATTTTAGGTCGAAGGAATATCAGGATAAGATTGAAGCTGAAAGGAAAGCTGAGGCAAACAAATGAAACATATCCTAATAATCCTTTCCTCTCCATTCATCCTTCTTGGGTTTATTTACAAGTGGATCACGATTAGTTTTGGTGTGGGTAAGCAGTGTTTTACTGACTTCTTTGATTGGGTGGATAAATGAGCCGTATATACTTCCACACACTAAATGAAACAGCTGAGGTCAGTGGGGCAGAGCGTGCATGGTCTGCACAGGTCTGCAGAAGAATGACTGAGGGTTTGGGTGATCGTTATACGGAATGGGCAATACCTTTACTGCCAAAAGATAATTATTTAAAGGGATACAAGTCAGATGGGCAAATAACAGAATCTGATCTTAAAATATTCTTCAGTCAAAACGACTACCTTGTTGATGAGGAAAGAATCCCTGGCTGGCTGATTAGTCTGAACACAGCAGTTGATTTTGGGAATGATACAATAAGATTGTTTGCAAGATTACATGGGCAATGTGAGATACATTGTTATGTTAGATCTGAAAATAAGAATTGGCTGGCAGACATTATTGAGTGTGGTTTGGAATTAAGTTTGTACAGGGAAAAGATGGGCTGGGAGAGTGTGGTTAAGTTATTGAGAAAGAAAAATAAGAGTGCAGTTGTTTGTTCATATAGTGTGTGTGAGTCATTCCCTAATTTTGGTCTATTGCCTAACAATCATAAGTTGAAAAAGATGGAAGGGGATGAACGGTATGAGTTGTTTTATGACATACCAGAGAATTTGCGTTGGGAATTTTGTTATAAAACATTAAAGAAAGAAAAGTCATTGGAGATCTCACCTGATAATTTACATGAGCAATGTTTTAGTAATGGCATGAATATTATTGAGCTGATGGATCATGCATATGAGATGAAAAAGGAGAAGGCTAAATGAAAACAATCTGGAAATATACAATACCAATAGAAGATGAATTTAAACTTAAAATTCCAGTTGGCTATGAGGTTCTATACATAGGCAGTCAAGGCACTGAGGTTTGTTTATGGGCATTGGTTGAAACTGATAATGAGCAAATTGAACAGACATTCAGAGTATTTGGTACAGGACACACCATTAAGCATGAGGGTAAAGATTTAAAATACATTGGTACAGCACAGTTGATGCATTATGTTTGGCACGTGTTTAGGGTGATAGGGGTATGATATGAAAATATGGATACACAAAGCAAAGCATCAGGGATCAGGTTGGTATCATTATTTCTGGCCTTCACAGTTAAACAGTGTGACCTGTAAGGAAGGTGAGCCAAAGATATATAAGTGGTTGTGGTGGGGTTTTACGTTTAAGCAGAGGAAGGTTAGCGTAAAAGAGGTTAGAGATTTTTCAGGTGAGCTTACCCATATTGCCAGCAGGCCAGGAGTTGATAGTAAACCTTTTCCATCAAATCCAGGAAAAGAGTTGACTACATCTCCAGGCCTGACTCAATTAATCCGAAACTGGGACAGGCACCGTCTACTGGTTGATAGACGCCAGCAGGAGCTGGTTGACTCAATAGAAGACCAAAAGGATGCAGGCGTTAAGCTGGCTGAATATATGATCCCAGAGGATGCCAAGCATGGCGAGACGTTTAATGTCTGGGATGGTAACAATGTCTTAGAGGTTAAATGGTTGCCGGATGAGCAAATAAAGGCCGTGGTTAGCTGGCGCAATGGCAAAAAGAGATATGGGGTTAATGAGATGGGGAAGGTGGAGCCCATAGTCGAATGATCTCCGACCAACACAAACTAATCCTAATCCACATCCCCAAGACAGCAGGGCAATCACTCAATAAGTTGTTCCTTGGTGGTGGCTGGGACGATGAAAGTAATCACGGACTGGAGAAGCTTAATGGGCCAATGCCGATTGTTAAGGTGCTTACAAGCCATTTGGGGGGTTTGATTTGGTATAAGGATCGTTTCAATGTCACAGACATCATTTCATTGAACCATTTAACCTACAGCGAGATAGCCAGCCTTGGTGAGCCATATGTGACTAAGCTGCAGAGATATTTCACGTGTGCGTTTGTTAGAAATCCATGGGATAGGTTGGTGTCTTCATATGTTTATTGGAACATAGAGGAGACGCTGGGGTATGATTTTGATTTCTTTGTGAGCAGGATCGTTGAAGAGGATTTTGGACCACTGCTGCAGCGGTTAAATTCAGCGGCTTCAATCTATCAGCACACGAGGCCACAGTCAGATTACATCGTGGACAGTGCTGGATCTGTGTATGTAGATTTCATTGGTAAGGTTGAGCACATTGATTATGAGATTGTAAGGCTGTGCAAGAAGGTTGGTGTAGAGTTTAAGACGTTGCCAAAGATTAATACTACAGACCATGAACGGTATGAATATATGTTTAGTAGAAAGCTGGTAGAGAAGGTGGGCAGGTATTATGGGAAAGATATAGATAAGTTTGGGTATGAGTATGGTGTGGAGCCTGTGAGGGAGGAGAAAGAATAATGCCAGAACGCTTTACAGCAAAAGAACATGAGCTGATGGAGCTTTGTGCCTTATCACAAGGAATTCCGCCAGATAACAAATTCCGTTTTTGGGAATGTTCTTCTCATCCATCAATGGGATGGGCTATGTTGGCAGTTGATCCAAAAGATATTGGTGGAGTTGGGCATGATTGTGCGTATGAGCCACGTGAGTATGAATTTAAGGGTGTTTGGGATCGGGATAAAGAGATCTTATTGCCTACACAAATAAGAGTGCTAAAGGATTTGGAATTACTGAGTGTATCATTCGTCACAATTCCTGGAGTTGAAAACATGACTAAAGAAGAAAAGGAACAATATTGTTTGGATCATGGATTGGGATGGGTTGCGGAGGATAAGAAAAATGATGGATGACACGCTGTATATTATCTGTCCTGCTTGCGGTGGGAGAAATATTGACACACTTCACATGATAACAAGGCCATGTGATGTTTGTGATTCAAAAAATTACATTAAAGCAGGCGAGGATCACACACTTAAAAAGCTCTGCCATGCCTTAGCACATGAATTAAAACACCACAAGGCAGGATACGAATGTCTGATGAATGGCAAATATACCAATGGTGATGAGATAAAAGATTGGAAAGGGTTTGCTTGCGCAGCATTGAGTTATTTTGAGGCGTTAGATGAATATGAAAAGGTGGTGGAGTGATGCAAAGGCCTGATGTGGAATTTGTAAAAAAGAGAGCCGAGGAAGGTGAATTCCCAAAGGGTATCCTTTGGTTATGCGGGTATGTTTTAGAATTAGAGCTAAAAAGAAAAGGCGATAGATGGATGTATTTTGGATTTGGATGTTTGGTGGCGTCTATTGTATGGAGGATCGTATGGATGATGCAATGAAATCCTGGATCGACAGCGCAAGCTACGAACAGCTCCTTACCAAATGGAGATTCAGCCCTACAGGCAATCCATTTCTTCAAGGTGAAACAGGTGACTACTATGCAAAGGTCATGAAGCAAAAGGAGATGGCGTTGCCTCCTGGTGAGAAGGTTGCTGTGAGCAAAAGGATTGGGTGGGGTAGGTGATGAAGGACAACGAATATTACGCAAAGCGGTTTGGATGGGAAGCGATCCCCTTTTCCGAGAGAGGGAAAGTAATAGGTCGCGCTTGGCTACGACCTGGAGGAGAAAAATATGATACCGAGGATTGCAAAATAGTATGCCCTAAGTTCGCCACATCCCTAGACGCCATAGCAGGTGAGATCAAGAGGCATGGTCCTGAATGCGATAAGTTTTGCATCCGTTGGCTGTATAAATATAGAAAGGATGCCTGGAACGCAGAGCATTGTTGTGAAGCATTGGACGCTTATCTTGTTGCTGTGGAGAAGTGATGATAGCAGCGAGCTACACTATGAATCTCTATTGTGATCATGTAGATCATCCAAGAATTTCATTGATAGATGACATGGGAGAATATGTTGGTGATAGGTGGGCTCAAGTTGCAAGGGAAGCAAGGAAAGATGGCTGGTGGATTTCAAGAGACAAGAATACAGCAGTGTGTCCTGCTTGTAATGCGAAGGAGAAGATCAATGCAAAAGCTTGATAAGAAAGCAATCTTTGATGCAGCATGGGAAATGGATAGAATTGCTGGAGATTTAGATATAACAACCACAAAGGAACCTCCCATGGAATTACTTAGAACATTAAAGAGCCATGCAGATGATGCAGCATTTTTGTTGGGAGAGAATATAAAGAGGAGGAGCAGAAAATGAAAATTGAAGACATAGAATTAATCCCAGAGCATATAGGACGCGCTGTGTTGTATGTTCCTCAACACGCCAATGGTGATGCATCCCACCCAGATGTTGAGCATGGCAGGATCAAGAGATGGGACGATGGTGTGAATGCTGTCTTCTGTTGGTATGGGATAGGGGATACAGCAGCAGCAACTAATCCAGATGACTTGAGGTGGGGGACGTGAGCAAAAAAGTAATTAAAATAAGAGATGGAGATCAAGTACCAGAGGGTGGTAAGTATCTAAGTACAAAAAGTTTACCGGATGAGGAGAAGGCTTACTTATCCGATTGGCAACACACTCCGCAATTAAGCGATTGGATACCAGTCATTGGTTACGCCATGGCAAGAGAGCATCGTCGTGTCATCACACCAAACGCCACATTTCATTTTTACGAGGTTATGGAGGAAGAATGATGTCCAGCAAAAAATACCTAAATTTCGAGCCAGAAGAAACCAAACGTAAAACAAAAGTATGGTCTGTTATGAATAGAGACACAGGCGAATATATAGGAATTGTTCAATGGTATTCAAATTGGCGTCAGTATTGCTTTGAGCCGTTTGATAGCACCGTGTTTGCTGCTGGTTGTCTTGAGGAAATGGTTGATTTTATTAAGAGTGAGATGGCTAAGAGGAGAAAGAAATGAAACAAGGAGAGACGTTAACAGTACAGCACGACACACCTGACAAACTTATCAAGGATATGAAGCCAGAAATCGTGGTTCCGCATTTTGAAAGTTTGGCCAGAAATCTTTTGATTGTTGCTGGCCCAGATATAATGAATATGAAAATAAAAACATGGCGTTTGAAGCTGGAAGTGATTACATATCCTGCAGAGGAAGATGATGAAACCTAACCAATTCCTATCCATGGGCAAGCATGAAAACAGAACAACCCAAATTATGTTCAAGATTGAACCCAGCCAAAAGAAGGCATGGGAGGAGTGGTTAGAGAAAGTTGGTGTCAAGGAGCAGGAGAGATCATCATTTTACCGTGGCGCAATTGAGCATGCTATTAAGTGTTCATTAGAGGTTGAGGAGAGCAAATGACCCTAAGCGGAGCCAGATTAGCAGGCCATCATCCAGAGGGACGCCCTGAAAACGACTTCTATCCTACGCCAGCATGGGCAACAGAGGCATTACTAGAAGTAGAACAGATAGAAGGATATGTGTGGGAGCCAGCTGCAGGTGATGGTTCCATGACTGATCCGCTTTTGGATTTTGGGAAGATTGTTAAGAGCACTGACATAGAGCCAAGGAGATTAGATATAGATCGTATGGATTTTCTTAACGATCCCTATGTTGATCCGCAACCAGTCTCTAATATTATCACCAACCCTCCATATAAGCACGCCTTAGAGTTTGTCTTAAAAGCCAAAGAGATAGCAGATGAAAAAATAATCATGCTGTTAAAGACACGATTTCTTGAGGGACAGCGTAGGCAAGAGATGTGGAGAGACACAGAATTTCCTTTGGCTCGACTGTGGCAGTTTTCTAAGAGGGTGAGCATGTATCGAAATGGTGAGCGTGGAAAGATGGGAACGGGTACAGAAGCGTTTGCGTGGTTTGTTTGGGACAGGAATCATAAGGGTCCTGCGACTATAGGGTGGCTGTAATTGAAAACGATTAACCAAAACTAAAGGAGAAGAAATGAGTAAAGAGGATCACCCAAATTTCCATGCAGTTAAATTTACAACAGCTATTGTTTCAGCGTTTTATGAATCTTTAAGAGGAGAGGCGTCTGTTGATAATTGCCCTGACATAAGTGAGGAACTTCAAGCATTTATTTATTTAGTAGAGACAAAGGTAGATGAATGTGCAAAGGAGAAACAGAAATGAGAAGAACATTAACCCCAAAGCAGGCGTTTATGATCTGGCAAAGAACTAACGATGTGTCGAAAGAGGCTTGTGACTTTGACGATTGGACAGAGGAAAAAGGAGAGAGTGACGGGAGAGGGTTTGCTTTTTATGCTGGCTTTGTGGCTGGGTTACGTCAGCCTGTCCCATCAATAAAACTAAAGGAGAGAACATGGAAAAGCCATTAAAATATACAGCAGTAGGAAATATTCAGTTTGGCCCAAGTGGTATTGAGCCAGCAATGACTTATACAGTTTTTGATTGTGAAAGAGGTCAGGACGGAATGCAATTTAATTCTAAAGACAGGGCAGAGGCGCATGCTGAGTTTAAGAACTGGGAAGATGAGCAGCCTAAGACTTATGCTGAGAAAGCTCCAATGCCACCAGATCCAGAAGACCGACCTAGTAAGAAAAAGGGATAATTAACATGCGTGCCCTGAAAGCATTCCTAACAGACACGATGGGTGTTAGGTCAATTGTTTGTGCCGAAACGGCTAGTAAGGCTCGGTATAAAATGTATTTGGCTGCTAAAGATGTGGGCTATAAACCACAGTTTAAGAATATCCACGTGAAAAGGGTTAAAGAGTTTGATGACATTCGAACTGAAAAATGTGTGTCAATTGAGCATGCAAAAGGATTGCTTGATGATATTAAAAAGCTTGGAATATAAGGTTAAATAAGGTCATAAATAAGTAAACTTAAACCTTTACTTATAGCCAGAAATAACAGAGAATATGATCCAATTAACTACTAACCACTAAACAAGGAGCCAGATACACATGATCAAACCCACCAAAAAGAACCTCCACAAAGCTTTAATCCTTCTAAAGCAAGTCAGCTATGGGCGTTTCAGCGTGCATATGTTTGCGGGTAGTCGAAATAAGGCTATACGCAAGGAGGTCGTACAATTGCTGTTGAACAGAAAATCAGTCAGCATGCGTAAAACAGCTGTGACTGAGATTGTGGCTATGTTCTTTGAGTTGGTTGGCGTGGACAAAAGTAAATCATTGGCTGCTGGGTATAGCGAGGCTGCTGTGTGGTGTGCTAAGCGGTATATTAAATTCGAGAAGGAGCTGTGTGATGACAACTAGAAAAGAAGTCGTGAGGGTAAATTCAGTCTTTGAAGACTTAAGAATGGTTGATCTTAAACCATTCAAAAAAGGTAGCCATACATACCTGGATGAAGCGATTGGTAACATCATTTATAGGCACCATTTACGAGTTGACAAAAAGATATTCGCCACACTAAGTAAGAAGCAATTGAAAGGTATCATCAAACGTTGCGAGGAAGAGTTGGAGGGTAGGAAGAAATGATAACTAAACAAATAAAAGAGACGCTGCCATGGAGATTGGCATTGATGAATAATGTAATATGCCGAGTGGAGAGCTGCAGGGATGATAACCGCTTTGTGGCTGAATTAAATCCATATCAAAACAGACAATTTCAGCAAGAGGATATTGATAACGGTTTCCTTATCGTAGCGGCTTGCAATGCTTTTCCTAAGTTGCTGGAATTGGTGGACGAATATTATGCGGCAAAGCCGGGTGACGATTTTGATCATACCATGTGGATATTGAAGGTGTGTGAGGCCATAAAGTTGTCTAAGATCGTGGATGTGAGCGATGATTGAAGTCAAGTTTGATGGCAATATTATTAGAAACTTAAAACACCTTATCAAAATAAGTAAACAGATGCCGGGTATGATTAAGGACGTATTAGAAAAAGAAGCCAAAAGCATTTTTTTAAGGACCCAATCTGGTAATTTTTATGATCCATTAATGCATGGTTATGAATATAACATTAGTGAAGAGTTAGTAATTGATGACGAAATGGGGTTTTTTAGACCAAAAATTGCAGGCAAGAAAAGAAAATGGGTAAGAGTTAAGTTTGTTTTGTTGGATCTTGCTGATAATAATTATGGGATTGTTCGCTATATACCCTCACCAAGAGGGGGAATGGTTAGGTGAGTAAGGAATATAAAGTCAGAATATATCGTGATGTAAAAATAAAGTGGGAAGACATGAAGGATTATCCTGGAATGCTTCCTTATACGAAAGCCTGTACTCGGTTGGAAGATGTTTTAAAAGAAGATGGTGTAGATATGATGGATTTGATTAATAGAGGATTTTTCATTGATGCTGATTTGATTAAGGAGTGGTCATGACAATACCAAATAAATACAGAGCCAAGGATCAGCCTTACTGCAGCATGTGTCCTATGCGCGGTGAGTGTGAAAGCAGGAACACAGATGTATTTGTTTGGGCTGGCTGTCCTTTGTGGGATGATGAACAGCAGAAAGAAATGGGGCAGAAATTCGTGGATGGAGAAAGATCGTGAAAATTAAAACCACTACAGAAGGTAACACCATTGAAGGGGACTGGGTTATTGAGATAAGGATTGATCATGGGCAATACGAGGAAGAGAGCCAAATGATGGTGACTTTAATTTCTGGCGAAAAGCATTTAATTCCTGTTGAGGAATGGAAAAATGTTGAGGATAGTTATTATGCTAACCAAACAGGAAAGAAGGAATTTCGTGGAAAAAGAATCCGAAGATAGTCGAATAGTCTGTGGCGCATCCAATTGTGTTTGGTGGGATCACATTAGCAATGCATCACGCGTAAAATCATTGGGCAGAGATATGATGTCCTGTCCTCATTGTGGCAATGTATCCTTGATGTCATTTAAGAATGAAAAGGAATGGTGGGCAGTGGTAGACAAACGCGCATCAACTGTGACTGAAGATTATAGAGCGTTCATTGAATGGATCAGGGGTAAGTGTTACCCCAGCATTGCTGTTGCTAAAAAGGCTTGGGAGGATAGATTACATGTCAACTAAAAAGGAGCCAAAATGGATCATTGATTTCGTTGATGCTGTCTATGAAGGTAATGGCGAGGTCGCGATGGCTATGTTCACTGAAGAAGAGATCATGAAAACAGCCATCAAGAAAATTAACGCATGGAACATGTTAAAGGCAAAGGGTGCTGAAGAGGAAGAAGAATTCTATGATAGGTCAATCACACCAGAGGGTGACGCCTTTATGGTCACAAGATTGGGTAAGTGTAACTATCTTTGGGTGCTGATTGATAGTGTAACAAGTAATTTGCCATTGAGAAAATGGGCGCGTGAGAAAACTGAAGAGCATTTTGCTAAGGTGCAGGAATGAACGATGACGATTACCTCAGAGATCCTGTCACTGGTGACATCATGTTATATGATCATGACGCCAAGGAGGGTGAGGTTGTTTCCTGTAGGGCCAAGCATGATGATGTCTGGGAATGGTGGAAGCATCAAATAGGTCAATTTTCTGATTCTATTTATTTGACATGGCCTGTGTCCCATATCGTTATTCATAGGCCAATCCGTCAACATAGTGGCCCATTGTATTGTGGGTTTTGGAGGAGAAAGCAATGAAATCAATAGACAAATGTAAAGAAGCATTCGCCAAATGGCTGATGAGAGATAATGAATGCTTCAGTCCTGCTGAGATGAATTTTAGTAGGTCAATCAAACCTGACTTAAACCCAAATAACTATATGGCAGAATCGTTTTATGCAGGCTTTATGCTTGGCCGACAGAGTACCAGGACTGATGATATCCCAATGATGCCAATACGAAAGAAGCCACCTTGGCTGAAGCTTAAAGTTTAGCCCACTGTTACTCAGCAGATCGGGCTGCTTTTCTGGGTGAGTAGGGCTTTTGGATGGCTCCTTTTGTCCTGCTCCCTGGAAAAGCGTTGTTAAATAAGGGTAAAATAGTTCGATAATAAGTAAAGAAAAGCCTTTACATATACTCAATGCTATTGCATAATATACCCAGATCAGATGACACACACCTAAAGGAGCCAGACATGAAACAGCCCATCAAGACCATTGAGAACAAAGAGGATGGCACCCACGTTGACATCTATGAGTTTGATGGCAAGTTCAACGCTGTTTTTAAGGACACTGACTCTGGCTCGACCATTGGTGCTGTTGTTAAGATCTCTACCATTGAGAAGGCAGAAGCTTGGGCTGCAGACGTACTTTAAATAACGGGGCTAAGGCCCCAGAAAAGGAGCCAGTTATGAAAACATTCAAATGCTCAGAATGCCGGATAGAGGTTGAGGCTGAAAACATTACGGAAATAGATTTTACAATCTGCTCAGTGTGTGGGGATCATCTCTGTGAAAATTGTGGGAAAACGGATGGACAGAGTCCTGTTTGTGAGGAGTGTTATTATGCCGGAATTGAGAATGTCATGGTAGCAGCAGGACGTGGTGACTTGTCTCAACGTGATTATAATCAGCCTACATACTAATCTCTATAAAGGAAAATAATGAAATATATTTATATAAAATCAGAGCCGCAATTGTGGACGGTAGGGTTCTATAAGCCAGATGGTAAATTTGAACCAGAAAGTGATCACTCCAACCCTGATGAGGCGGCGAAGCGAGTGCATTATTTAAATGGAGGTAAACTGTGAGTGACACTAAAGCACCATACGCAAAAGATCCAAGAATAAAAGCAATCATCGACAAGCTTATTTACGCTGATGGTGCAACAGACAACACAGATATTGCTGAACGATTACTGGATGCTTATCCTGATATTATGGCTGTGATATTAGAATTAATTGGTGAAGATTATGAGGCCCAGAAGGCTGATCTACAGGATAAGATTGAGGAGCTAGAAGACAAGAATTCCATGCTCGAAGATGAGATAGAGCATTCCGATAAGACCAATGAGAATATGCGCGGTGAAATAACTGACCTTGAGAATCAGGTGCTGGAGCTGAAGGAGAAGGAATGAACGTCATCGGAGACATTGCAGGCCAATACAAAGCACTTATTGCATTGGTTGATAAGATGCCCAAGGACGAAATTGTTTTGGTTGGTGACTTGGTTGACCGTGGACCTCAATCAAAAGAAGTTATCGAGTGGGCAATGAAGAATGCAACTGTTGTGTGTGGTAATCACGAGCACATGATGGTTGATTTTCTTGAAGAGACAAGTGCATATGACAATGGCCTTTGGCTTATGAATGGTGGTGTTGCCACGCTTGATTCTTATGGTATGACTCCAAAGGATCATGGTGATCCAGAAAATTGTAAAAAGTTCATCCCAAAAGAGCATATTGAATGGCTGAAAGATTTGCCTCTATATATTAAGCGCGGTGAATTCTTGGTTTCACACGCACCTGTTAGTCGGATCGGTTTGGACTTTGCTTGTAGTAATTTGATGAACCCAGAAATCAGTATATTTTGGAATCGATTTGAGCCTATTGAAATAGAAAATATAATTCAAATAACAGGTCACAATGCACATTGGGGCTATAGAAAGTTTTTCAATGGAGCATGTATTGATCCATATGCATATTCTATTGATACTTCGCATGCTGGCAAACTCACAGGCATAAACACTGAAACACTACAAATATTTGAACAGGGTTTTATATGACCAAACGAGCCATCATCTTCGACTTTGACCGCACCTTAACACCAGGATCAATGTTTGATCGATTGCTAGAGGCGTGGGGTTTAGACGTGGATAAATTCTTTGATGACTGTATCCCATTGCAAAAGGGCGATGATGGTTTTGACATGGAGCATAGCTACCTTTATCTCCTTGTTAAAAACGGTAAGGAACATATCTCCAGACGTTTAGATGACATCCGTCTGAGAATATGGGGCAGAGCCGTTAAACCTTATCCTGGTATAGCACCACATAATGGCAATGGCACCAGTTTGTTTAAGCGATTGCATGACGCCAATGGTAGTATATTCATTGTGTCAGGTGGATTGCAGCCTGTGATTGAAGGCTTCCTATTAAGAAATGCGCTTCAACGTTTTGTAAGTAGGGTATTCGCCAGCCGCATGGCTGAGGAAGAAATGAATGATGGCTATGGAAATAGACTATCCTTCCCAAAGGAAGTGGTTAACGCAACCATGAAAACCCAGAAGCTTTTTGCTATCAAGAAAGGTAGCTGGCGTCCAGACAACAATTACACAGTCCATGAAAAAATCCATACAGCCCAAAAAGAATTTAACTTCTCTGACATGTGTTATGTCGGTGATGGATGGAATGATGAGGCATCATTTGCCACGGTAAAAAGATTTGGTGGCATGACAGTAGGCGTCTATGATCATAATAGAAAAGGGTCCTATGAATTTATGCAAAAGCTATATAAAGATAAGCGTGTGGATATTATATTAGAAGCTGATTACAGGGAAGGCAGTGCGTTGTCTGATACCTTGGAGCATTTTGTTTCTCTTGGTGAGCATTTATGATCGAACTAATACGAATACAAAGCAACAGGCCACGCAGTTGTACCTATAAAAGCACGTGCTCAACTCTGGCCAAGTACAGAACTGGATCGATTAATGTCAGGATTGGTGAGACACACACAATTGCATTTTGTCCAGATTGTGCTGAAAAATATAAGCTGAAACAAGCCAAAGCCACTGCTGAGGAAGACAAGAAATGATTGTCCAAATATCCTTCCTACGAAAAGTCACAAAACGTAAACAGGTCTGGTTATTTGGGGAAAACATATCTATGAATTGGGAGGAATCTTTTTATGAGTTCCTACAGACCATGGGAGATGACTTCTTATATATAGCAAAAGTCAAGATTAATAAAGGCTTGTGGCCATCCAATCAATATTGGTGCCGTGACTCACTACAGATGACTAATGGCATTCGTTTCTATGCCAATGATAAAGTCAAGAAGAAAGCGGTTAAAATGTTTGATGAATTGGTGTTGAAAAATAAGACGCTGGAAATCCCAGCCGTAAAATAAATAAAATATTCCTTTACTCATCAGTTTCAATTAGTTATAATCTCTCTTGCACGCTTAAACAGACAACCTCTTAACTAGAAAACACATGAAACCCTTTACCCATCAGCAAGAAATCTTTGACACAACAAAAGACCTTGATAAATACGCTCTCATGTGGGAGATGCGGGTAGGTAAAACATTGCCTATGATCATGACTGCTATGCATTTGCATGCCCAAGGCTTGATTGATGCTGTATTGGTATTGGCCCCAAGTGGTGTGCATTTAAATTGGTCCCGCAAAGCTGTCCCTGAAGTCATTGAAGATCCCTATATATTTGAATGGTCCAGTCTTAAATCCTCTCAAGTTGGATACCGAAAAAGGTTTGATAGGTTTGTTGATTTAAGCACTGACAAACGGCTGCGTTTCTTCTGCGTAAACCTGGAGGCATTGGCCTCACCAAAAACCGTTAATATTTTATTGAATTTCTGTAAGCATCTGCGCTGCTTTCTGGTAGTCGATGAAAGTCATAATTTCCAAAATCCAAAAGCCAAACGCACAAGAGCTGTTTTCAAGATCAAAAAACTCTGCTCATTTAGGCGCACATTGACAGGCACGCCAGCAACGCAGGGTCCCTTTGGTTTGTGGGCTCAATTTAATATCCTTGATCCTGAAATCTTAGGTCGATTGTATGTGCCTTTTAAACAAAGATACGGCATTTTTAGACGTGTTCAGTTTGGTAAAAACAGATCCTTTGATGAGCTGGTGGAATACAGGGACTTAGATCAGTTATATGAAAGAATTGCTCCTTATTCCTCCAGGCTTACCCAGCATGACGTATTTGGAACTGACGATCCCGTATATGATCAAAGGTTTTTCATCTTAAGTAAGGAAGAACAGCGGGTATTTGATCAGTTAAAAGAAGAGTTAATAGCTCAGCTTGATTCAGGTGAGATCGTTTCAGCTCAGCAAGCCATTGTATGCCTGTTACGTCTGCATCAAATCAGCCGTGGCTTTGTTGGTGATGGGACTACAGTCCACAGAATAGAACCTGATGACATGCCATCAGCTGCTAAGATGCTCTTGGCCACAGTTAAACAGATTGAAAGTAAATGCATCATATGGTGCAAATTTAAAGAAGACGTGAACATTGTCATAGAAGCTATGATAGAAGCTGATTATCAAGTTGTTAGATATGATGGATCAGTTCCTGTTGATGAGCGCCCTGGACTCCTGGATAAATTTAAAAATGATGAAAAGATTAAAGCATTGGTGGGCACTCCTGCTGCAGGGGGTGTTGGTGTGGATATGTCTTCTGCTGATACGACTATATTTTATAGCCATACTTATAATTTGGCAGAACGTCTACAGGCCATAGCACGTATGCAGGGACCAAACCAGAAATCAAAGCTGCTATATCTGATTGATATGGTGGCAGCCGACTCGCCTGATGTCAGATGTCTTATGTTACTAAAAAATAAGGAAGACTTAGCCGCCATTGTTACTGGCGATAAATTAAGGGAGATGATTGCATGAATGAACAACTCAAAACAGCAGAAGCAGAAGCAGAAGCAGAGGAAGCGGATAAGCCAAACAAACATTATCATGTCCATATAGTTTCTAATGGTGTGATCTTGGTAAGGGAATTGGAACCTAATGAGGTCCCAAAACCTCTGCCTTTCCTTGGCCATACTGGATATGATGCCAAAAAGAAAACCACTCTTGTCAGTCCTGCTGAGTTGGGATACAGAATTGAAGTCATTATAAAAGGCCTCGCTGTCCTTGATCCAAAAGAAAGCCTTAAGCTTGGAAAAACTAAAAAAGAAAATGACGAATTTGGAAACCGTCTTATTAGAGAGGCTAATTTATGAGTAAGAAAATATCCTTCCAAGAGATGGTTATCCAATTTATTGCCATTGGAATTGGAGCCGTATGTTTTGCAATTGCTTATTTGATAATCAAATTTGCGAATCTCTTGTAGCTTAGGAGGATATTCAAATGAAAGAAATCAGTTTAGAAGACCAAGAAATTAAGCCAGAGGCGTCAGAAGAATCACTGAAAGCCTTGATCGCCTTGGCTGAGAAGCAGTCTGAGATTGAGGAGAAGCTTGAGAAAAACGCTGCTGAAAAGAAAACATTAAATAAAGAGCTGGAAAAGATCGCAGGTGGCTGGCGCAACGAAGGTACGTTGCCCATGATGCTGGAAGAGATAGGTATGAAGTCATTTGAAATGATTGATGGGCGTGAAGTCGAGTTAAAGAAACAATTAAAAGTCCCATCCATGGCAGCTAAAAGTGACAAAAGATTAATCGTATTGGAATGGCTTAGAAAAATGAAGCATACAGACGTGATCAAAGGACAGGTGTCCGTTCCTTTTAGCCCAGGTGATGACAGACTGGAAGCTTTGAAAGAGGCGATTAAGAAAGTTGGTATGCAGTTTGATGAGTTCGAAACAGTTGCTCCTGGAACACTGACTTCATTGCTTGAGGAGTTAATTGAAAATGCAGAGGAAGAGGTTCCCATGAATGAACTGGGCGTGTTTGAATTTAAGCAGACCAAAATTAAAGCGTTGCCTAAGAAGAAAGGAGCTTTGTGATGGCTGAAAAACTGATCAAGCAAAAAGACCCAAAGGACACATACCTCAAGACCAATGCAGGTGAGATTCGCAAGCGCGGCACTTTTATTCACGTATCAAAACAAGGTGTTCGTGATCAAAAGACGCATAAAACCCTTTGGGGTCCAGGCAAGACAAGAAAAACCAAAGACAGTCTGGGCAAAGGCATTGGGAAGGAAGTTTTGGTTATCATCAAAAATAAAAAGCTTTCCAATGGAATGTTCATGGTGCATGCAGCCAGAAAAGAACGTAAAGGATTGCGTGATGCTGGGTTTGGTATTAAAGGCACATGGGAAGAGGCTTGTAAGGCTATCAGGCTCAAGAATAAACGCGCTGGTTGGAGAGCCTTTGATGAGAAGGCGATATTGGCAGGAGTGGTGACATGATGAACATTGATTTAGTTAGGGAAAGCCTCAATAAGCTTCTTGATGAAGAGAATATGTCTCAGTGGGAGCAAGATTTTTCAGGCTCTATCTTGGAACAGCTTGACGAAAATAGAACACTATCGCTTAATCAGGAAGAGAAAGTGTCACAAATCATACTCAAATATGATCAGTAAAATCGTAAGCGGCACCAAGTCTTGATCATAGCGGACTTTAAACAAGCTATGAATAATTTCAACAGATAGGAGTAAGACATGACTAGTGAAGTAGCTAAAATCCCTGAAGGCGCAATGAAACTTTGGGAAGAGGAAAAAGCAACAGGATTTGAGGGAGCTGATAGCGAAGAATTTCAGATACCGTTTCTATTGCTTTTGCAAAAGGGATCACCACAGGTTGATGACGGAAAACCTGAGTATAAGGAAGAGGCTAAGGTTGGCCAGTTCTATGACCCCGCCACAGATGAATTAATGGATCAGGTGTCAGTAATCGTTTGTCATAACAAACGGGCCATGGTTGAGTGGAAACCAGACCAAGGTGGATTTGCTGGAACACATCCTGTGGGAGCTGAAGGCAAAATTAAACCAAACGAAAAAGGCCAATTTGTATTGGAGAATAAAAACTATCTGGTTGACACCCGGTATTTCTTCTGCCTGCGTAAAACCAAAGATGATGATTTAGTTCCTGTGATTGTGGCTCTGTCTTCATCCCAAATTAAACGTGCCAGGACTTGGATGACAAGAATGCGTTCAAGGAAAGTCGAGAAGGCAGATGGCACCAAGTTCACGCCTCCCATGTGGTCATCCTTTTGGACCCTTACCTCTACCGCTGAAAACAATGATAAGTTTACTTGGAAAGGTTGGAAGATGGAGAAAGGCGCTGATGTAACTGATGCAGCCATGTTTAATAAGGCCAAGGAAACTCGTGAGATGTTCATGGCTGCTGAGAACACCATTAATCCAAGCGCAACGGCAACAGCTGAAGCTGAAGGCGAAGAAGGCGCAATGTAAGTAAGGCACGACTTGGCTGTTAGTAGAGACTCCCTCCCCTATTAACAGCCTCTGTACTGTCCCTCTGGGTCTGGAGCCATAGCCAGACCCAGAGGAGACAGTTATTTTTTTAGGGATGAAATGTCTGAGGAAAAACAATTGCAGGAACAAATTGAAGCTATGTATGAAATGGGTGAAAGCTGTAGAGGGATCAGCAAGGTACTTGATATGAATCGTAGATGTGTTTCAAATAGACTTAAAGCTGCTGGCATTACAATACGCCCACTTTATAAACAAAGAAAACCTCATAGATATTTCAATGGAAAAAAATACCGTAAAAGAAAAGCAGATGGATATTGGTATTCAACCACTGTACCTGAAACATATCTCCATGTTGATATGTGGGAATATTCAGTTGGGCCTGTGCCTGATAAATGGCATGTGCACCATGAAAATCATAATAAGAATTTAAATATGGTTTGTAATTTGAAAGCTATGCCAAGGGATAAACATGGGAAACACCACCACTACAAGACAAGAGGCGATTAAATGGCTGAGTTAAAATTTAACACCATAATAGCAGCAGGCGATTTCATTTTTGGTTTAACAGAAGAGAAGAAAATGTATTTATTTATACCAAAAAGAGTGGTCACATCTGAGGATAAAAAATCTAAAAAGATAACCTGTGCCTATTGGAAAGCTGGCCCTACAACAGATGATCCTCCAACTGTCAAAGTCATTGGAATTGAGGAAGACTTATAATGTGGCCTCCAAAGGATTTCCCTGTGTGTGGAGGCCCTGAAGATTATGTATCAACGATGATGATACCAATGCCAGTACACTGGCATACCAAAACAGGACGAAGATATTTTAATGTGGACGCTTGTATTGCTAATGAAATTATGGAGCTGACCCATCAGCATGGCGTAAGGACTATAGAATGTTGCTGTGGGCATGGCAGAGATACATCTTATATAGCTGTGGATAAACAGAGCGTGAAATTGATGAAGAAATTAGGATATGAACTGGAAAAAGATAGCCCAGAAGAGATCAAAGGTACTGTCTTCTTACCCAAAAACAAGATCATTCACATAGGTCCGGAGCGAAAGCATGGATGATACAGACATAAATGAAAGCCATCCACCCATTGAAGCGAAATTGCCAACATATAAAAGAACGCCTAGAGATAGAAACTGGGATAAGCAAACGCTTCAAGCTATGGTGGATTGTTATCAGCCAGTGGAAATCATGCAATGGCTGGCTGAATGTTATGCCGTGAACTCTGGTTACTTTGGATCTCGAAGTCAGGAAAGAATTGATAGGCAAGAGTTGGCTATATTTTATGGCCAACATGCTGTTGACAAGTTAATGAGGCAAAAGTGATGGAATGGAACGCCCAACAATCAGCCGTGCTTGATGGTGTTGCTAAATGGTTTAAGGAGAAAAGCAGCCAATGGAAATATGTAGGTGGTTATGCTGGTACTGGTAAATCAACACTAGCTAAATATTTTGCAGAAGGTATTGGTGGCGGCGTATCTTATGCCGCCTACACAGGTAAAGCCGCAAGGGTCATGCGCAATAAGGGATGTGAAGACGCCACTACAATTCATCGTCTTATCTATAAGCCAAAAATAAAACCTGAAGTAAAACTGAAATCATTAATAGAGGAACTTGAAAAGGTCAAAGAAGACAGGACGCAAGCCAATCGTATTCGGGATGAGATCAAACATGAGAAGCAGCCCAGCTTTGCTTTAAATGAAGACGCTGAAATAAGACACGCCAAGCTTGTCATCTTAGATGAGTGCTCAATGGTGTCAGGCAGACTGGCCCAAGACTTGCTTTCCTTTGGGGTTCCTATTCTTGTATTAGGTGATCCAGCTCAGTTGCCTCCTGTAAAGGGAGCCGGGTTTTTTACATCACAGAAACCTGATTTCTTTCTTGATCAAATCCACAGACAGGCTGAAGGCTCTGAGGTCTTACGACTGGCCACGGCTATTAGGAAAGGCTTAGATCCTGAAGGGCCATGTGTTATTGACCGTAAAGACCTTACCAAAGAAATGATTTTTGAATCTAATCAAGTCCTTACAGGTAAAAATCAGACACGCCGAATGCTTAATCAGAAAATGCGTAAGATGAAAGGCTTCTCTGGTAAATATCCTATAAAGGGTGACAAGCTGGTGTGCCTGAAAAATGATTACGAGGCCGGATTGTTAAACGGCTCCATCCTGTTTGCCACCGATGATGCTGAGGAAGATGGCGAAGACTTTGTTTTGGGCGTTAGGGATGAGGATACAGAAATAGAACAAGATGTTCTTTCAGTTAAACAACAATTCGAGCGATATGATAACCCAGATTTTGATGACCATAGATCCTATTTTGATCTGGATGGACAAACAGAATTAGACTTTGCGTATGCCCTGACTGTCCATAAAAGTCAGGGCTCCCAATGGAAGAATGTAATTATTTGTGATGATGGCTTTGGCTGGAGAAATTCCCAGACAAGAAACCAATGGCTTTATACAGCAGTTACAAGGGCAGAAGAAAAGGTAACTGTAGTGAAAGGGTTTAAATGAATAAGGTTAAAAAGAAAAGATCAGCTAATGGTGGATCACTTACATTTGTCTCCTTAGCTATTAAAGGTTATCAGGTGTATGTGTTTAAAAAGTGGGTGAAGAAATATGGCGCTCCTCTGTGTCCTGTATCTAAGGAGCCGATGGTGTTGAAGACAACTATAAAGGAAGGCAAATAATGAAATGTATAATCCTAGACCTTGATGGAACAATTTCAGATCATGAAAAAAGAGTTCATCTCGCTAAAGAAAAGAAGTGGGATGAATACCATGGTAAATGTGATGAAGATCCCCCTAACAGAGATGTGCTTGCTTTGCTTCATGCAATGCTTCTAACCAATACAGCTAAGATTGTGGTTTGTACTGGTAGAAATGAGAAATACAGAGACAAGACAGTGGAATGGCTGGCTAAGTTTAGGATAGAAACAACTGCCGTTTTAATGCGTGCTGATGATGACTTCAGGAAATCCAGCGTGATTAAATTTGAGCAATTGGAAAAACACTTTACGTCTAAACAGCATGTATTAGATAACGTGATGTTTGTTTTGGAAGACAGATCAATTTTGGTAGATGAGTTTAGAAAATATGGTCTGCATTGTTGGCAGGTCAGAGACGAAGGGAAGTAATGTCAGCGCTTATATTCGACACTGAAACGACAGGCTTACCAGATAATTCAGCACAGTCCCTGGATAAACAACCTCACATCATTGAGTTCTATGGATGTATCGTTGAGGAAAATGGAGATGTTGTAGAGGAGCTGGAATTCCTGTGTGATCCTGGTATCCCATTAGAAAAGAAGATCACCCAAATAACTGGATTGACAGACGCAGACCTAGTAGGCAAACCAAATTTCAAGGAAAAGATTGGCTTGGTAAAGGAGTTCTTTGGCAAAGCTGATTCATGCGTAGCTCATAACCTTGACTTCGATGAGACGTTGCTTGGCTTTGAATTTCAAAGGGCTGAGGAAAGCTTGGTAATGCCTCGAAAGATTTGCACCATGGCAGCTACAGAACATTTCAATGGTTATCGTTTAAGTATGCAGAAATTATATCAACATTTGTTTGATGAAGGATTTGAGAATGCCCATAGAGCCAAGGCTGATGTCAAGGCGCTCAGGCGAATTTATCATGAGTTGAGGAAAAGAGACGATATCTAACCATGCCGAGGATACGCACAGGATATTCGTTTAGGGCAGCGGTTGGAAAAATTGAAGATGTGATGGATAGATTAATTGAGTGTGGGTATAAACACGCTCCTATTACTGATCGTGCATCTACATTTGGATTTGTTCCATGGGCTAAGCTGGCAAAAGAAAAAGGACTAAAGCCAGTATTTGGTATTGAGTTAGCTGTAACACCTTCCCTAAAAGATAAAAGACCTCAAGTTGATTATTGGACTTTCATCGCCAAAGATGATATCCGATATATCAATGAACTGTTTGAGCTGGCCACAACTCAATATAAATATCCCTATGCTTTATTGACCTATGATCAGGCGCAAGCAGCTCAAGGTGTGTTTAAGATTGTGGGTTATAAATCCAATCTGGATCTCATTACTCCTGCTGAAGATCTATATGTAGGGCTTGGCCCATCCACGGCGAAAGGTTATTTAAGGAAGGCTCTTGAAAAGAATATCGGTCCTATTGCACTCAATGATAATAAGTATCCTTATCCAGATGACCGAACATTGTATGAAGTCATTTGTGGAAGGGACGCTGATACTCAGAGTTACAGCCAGTTCATTCAGTCAGATGATGATTGGCTGAAAGAAAATCAACATAAACATTCTGATGAGGATGCATTCAATGAGGCTTTAGGCCACAGGAATTTCGTTCTTGAAAATTCTAATGCCAAGCTAAAAAAAGGCGTCCTTCTAACCCCAGAAAAACCAAAGACGTTGTTTCAAATGTGCATTGAAGGCGCAACTAAGTTAAACATAAACCTGGAAGATCCAGTATACAGGGCACGTCTGGATAGAGAACTAAACCTAATCACTGAAAAGAATTTTGAGGATTACTTCTACATCATTACTGACTTCGTTCAAATGGCCAGAAAGATCATGCTTGTGGGACCTGGACGTGGATCGTCCTGTGGTTCTTTAGTCTGTTATTTGCTTGAGATAACAGCCATTGATCCCATACCAACAGGGTTATTGTTCGAGCGCTTCATTGATATCAACAGAAACGACTTGCCTGATATCGACATTGATCTTTCTGACAGCAAACGTCATCTAGCTTTTGAGTATATGGAAGATAAATACGGCGCTGATCACGTGGCAAAGCTGGGTAGTGTGTCCATGTATAAAGCTGGGTCAGCCATTAACGAAGCTGGCAAAGCTTTAAAAATTCCTAAATGGCGCTGTGATGCTGTGAAGGAAAGTATGCTTAAGACATTCAGTGAGGATGAAAGAGCAACCGATTCTATTGAGGATACGTTTAAGACAATCCTTGCAGGACAAGAGTTAATCAGGGACTTTCCAGAAATGGCAATTGCCACAAAGATGGAAGGCCATCCCCGCCATTCCAGCACGCACGCCGCTGGTATCATTTTAACGCAGGACCCCGTTAAAAATTATGTGGCCATTGATCGCAGGACAGGATCTATTCAATGCAATAAGGTAGACGCAGAGGATTTAAACCTTTTAAAAATTGACTCACTGGCCTTAATAGAGCTATCTGTGTTGGAAGACGCACTAGAGATTGCTGGCCTTGACCGCTTGGCGTTAGAGAAAATCCCTCAAGATGACCCAGAGGCATTTAAGATTTTAAACGATGGCAAGTTTTCTGGCGTCTTTCAGTTTGAAGGGCCAGCGCTTCAATCTGTCATGAAAAGTTTTGAGACAAAAAACCTTGAGGATATTGTTGATGTAATTGCCTTGGGGCGTCCAGGTCCATTGTCAGGTGGCGGGACAAACAATTGGGTGAGACGCAAAAATAAACTTGATCCAGTCACATATCCGCATCCAATGTTTGAGCCATATTTAAAGGACACTCTTGGCATTGTTATTTACCAGGAACAGGTCATGGAAATAAGCAAGCATATCGGTGGCCTGTCTTGGCCTGATGTGTCAGCTTTACGTAAGGCCATGAGTAGAACCTATGGCAAAGAAGCCATGGATAAGTTTGGTGACAAATGGAAAAAAGGAGCTATCGAAAAAGGCGGTGATCCAGAAACAATGAACAGGGTCTGGGATGATCTTTGTTCGCATGGTGCCTATAGCTTTAACAAGAGTCACGCCAGAGCCTATGGCACGATCAGCTATTGGTGTTGTTGGATGAAGGCGCATTATCCATTTGAATACGCAGCCGCCTCATTGAGTCACAGAGAAAATCCAGAGACGCAGATAAAGCTACTTCGAGAGATGGATAAAGAAGGATATAGCTACATCCCTGTTGATCCAGAGAAGTCCATTGATAAATGGACCTTTGGCCAAAGAGATGGGAAACGAATTTTAATTGGGCCTGTCAGTAACGTTAAAGGCATTGGGCCAAAAACCATTCAAGCAATTATGTCAGCTAAGGCCAGAGATGAGGAATTGCCTCCTAAAGCGGCAAAGCTGCTTGCAAATCCTGTAACACCCATTGATAGTCTCTGGCCAATACGTGATGCCTTTAGAAGAATATTACCAGATCCAGCTACAAGAAATATCACTACTCCAGCAACAAACGTAGTTGATGTTCAGATCCAGGCGCAGGATTATCATGCCCTGATATTTTGTGTCTTTAGTCAGATCAATCCTAGAGACGAAAATGAAGCTGTAAAGATAGCACGCAGAAAGGGTTTGATTATTGTCAATGAACCCACAGCGTTTCTAAACTTAAGAATGACTGATGACACCGACACCATTTTTGGCCAGATTAATCGCTGGGATTATATGCGTATAGGCAAGGCTGTGGTAGACAGAGGCAAGCCTTCAAAATGCTTGTATGCTGTGAAAGGTTTGGTAAGGAAAGCGCAGGAAGGCAGGACGCCATTTAGGATGATCAATATAAAAAGCCTACGGTATATTGGTGATATAACCGATCCAGCTCCAGTAGAACTTCCAGCGCCAAAACTAGAAGAGACAACGCTAACTTCAACTTGAACACACATAACCTGATATGAAAATAAAATCATTAGATGATATTCCTTCAGTCAACAGATATCTAAAACGAATTGGCGCAGAGGCTCGGTCATTCAAGCGTGCTGTTGTAAAGGAAAAGATAGGTAATTATTGGAAGGATTCGGTCATCATCAAATTCACCAAAAAGGGATTTGATCGTGTAAACGATGATGAATACAGTCCTAACGAAAAAGAAATAAGTGACATGAGGGCTGAGTTTGCTCATATAAAATTCCCCTCATTGAAAAAATTACCATCTATCAGTCAATTGCCTGATGGCTTAAAGAACAAACCTTCAGATGATATATTCACTTTCAGAGATTTGAAAGGTGATATCGTCATGATCCAGTTGAGGGTGACTCCAAAGGAAGGTGATAAATATTTCCTGCCATTCACCTATTGGGATGATGAGGAATGGAGAAACATAGAGCCAGATGGCAAGCTGCCTTTGTGGGGCATGGAACAGATCAATGACAATACCACTGTCTTTATACATGAGGGAGCCAAAGCGGCCAGGGCAGTTAAGAAAATGATAGCTGCGCAAACGCCAGAGGAGAAAGAGAAATTAAAGGCTCATCCATGGGGAAAGGAGTTAGGCAATGCCGCCCATGTTGGATGGATCGGTGGGGCGTTGAGTGCAGGGAGAACTGATTGGAATGTAATCAATCGAAGTGATATAAAGAAAGCCTACATTGTTTCTGATAACGACAAACTTGGTGTTTCGGCTGTACCTGATGTCAGTATTCGATTAAAGATCCCTACCTTTCATCTACAGTTTACAAATGAATGGCCAGCAACATTTGATCTAGCCGATGAATTCCCAGATAAAATGTTTAGGAGTTTAGATGGTAAACGCAGATATATTGGACCCAGTTTCAGATCATGTCTGCATCCGGCCACATGGGCAACCGATCAAATACCAGTATTGGATGGAAAGCCGTTACTGCGTTTAAGGGAACACTTCAAAGACATGTGGGCATATATTGAAGAGGCTGATATATTTGTGTGCCGGGCAATGCCTAATATTGTCAGGCAGGAGAAGATCCTTAATAATATGCTGTGCTCATTTTCGCATGCCAAGGAAACATGTTCATTAATCTTAAGGGCCTATAATGGCAGGACAACGGGCTTATGCTACAGGCCAGATAAAAAGGAAGTGATTTTAACCAATGGATCTAGCTCATCAATCAATTTACATATACCAACAGATATAAAAAGTGAGCCAGGAGATCCTAAGCCATTCATTGATTTCATGGAGTACATGTTCCCAATTGATGAAGAAAGAAATGGTGTCTTAAAATGGGTGGCTACCCTCATCGCAAAGCCACATGTCAGGATGGAATATGGGATGCTGCTGGTATCTGAGGCCACTGGGATTGGCAAGACAACTCTGGGATCAGCTATCCTTGCGCCACTGGTAGAGAAATCTAACGTAGGCTGGCCACGTGAGAATGATATCGTAGACAACGCCTTTAATGATTGGGTGGCCAATAAGCGATTGGTGATCGTCAATGAGATCTATTCAGGACATAGCTGGAAGGCATATCACTCGCTTAAGTCATTGATCACAGACACCGAAATAACAGTAAATCAAAAATTCCAGAAGCCATATGTAGTTGATAATTGGTGTCATATATTCGCTTGCTCAAATTCCATGCGTGCCTTAAAAATGGAAGAGGATGACCGCCGCTGGTTTTACCCTCAGATCACAGAAACCAGATGGAAAAAGGAGCAATTCGTTACGTTTAGAGACTGGCTTGGTGCTGGTGGATTAGGCATTATCAAGATGTGGGCAGAAGGATTTGGACAATACGTCAGCCCTGGAGAGCGTGCGCCCATGACAGAGCGCAAAAAGGAAATGATTGAGGGATCAAGGTCAGAGGCACAAACAGAGGCCGTGGCCCTTGCTGAAGCCTTACTTGCCTTAGAGCGCCCAGCAGGACTGGCCATGAAAGATATCATCGGAGCCATTCGAAACAGTGTACAAGGCAAAGTATTCGACTCTGATTACCAAATAAAGAAAATAATGTTAGCTGTTGGAGCTATAGCATTCCCAAAACGCATGAGAGTTTCAGGCAGGCTTCAATATGTTATAATGAATGAGAAGTTACAAATAGAATCATTAAATAAAGATGGAGTACCAGAAAAGATAATTGTCGCTAATATAATCAAACCACAAGACTTAGTTGCTGGGGAAATGTAGAAAATGAATTTAATCAACGTAACACACCGTCCAATAACCATCGTTGATAATCAAGGCAACGAAGTCCTAACGCTAAATCCATCTGGGGTGATTGTAGGAGCCAGTATCCAACCAGAGGTATTGGAGGTTATAAGCACCTTTAATGAAGAAATAGAAATCGTCACATACCGTTACACAGATATATCTGGTTTACCAGATCCAAAACCAGACACAATGTACGTTGTTACTTACGCAGTGCTGCAGGCATTAGAGGACTCAAGAATTGATGTCATAGCACCTGATACATCACCCACTAGCATTATCCGTCAAAATGGACGTGTGATAGGGGTACAAAGATTGAGGAAGTTATAATGGTTGAAAAAGTAGAAATACTATCTCGTATATGTAAGTTGCCGGAATGCAAGAAAGCGTTTCCTGTTACGAGAAAAGATCGCAGATTTTGCAAGCCGAAACATGCTGTAAAATACTCAGTAAGAAAGATGAGGGCGCTTAACAAAATAGAAAGAGAAAAGCAGACCAAAAAAGATGCAAAGGAAGAATTGAAACGCTTAAGAATACAAGATGGGTACTAAGATTAATATTGAAGATCCATCATGGAAAAGAAACGCTCCAGAGCTTAATGAGGATGAAGACCAAGATGAATCCTGTGAACCTGACTACGAAGCTATAATAGAGGAACGTGCTGAAGCCAAGGCAGAAGCTTTCTATTCCAGACATGACTTATGACTGTTAACTCTCTATGTCCATTTTGCGGTAAGCCTCCAGTTAAGGAAGCCTTTCGCACATTGCCAGTAATGTACGCCTGTAAAAATAAGGTTTGTCCTATTTTTGGCGTCAGCATGTCACCCAGAGATTGGGAGAAAAGATATAAGGCTACCCAAACAAAATTCAAACATCTTAAAGTAGGTGTGCCAGAAGGCATTGGCGATATCATATGGGTATACAGAAAATGTATGCCATATTGCGAAAAAATCTCTTTTATCATAAATCATGTTGGTAAAGAAGGCACACGCCAACAAAGCGAAATCCAACATAGATCCGATAACGTAGCGATGCAATTGCCTAATGTTAAATCAGTCTCTCATCAGTTTGGATTTCCCAGCTGGACACATAATGAGATGCATCTCAAAGATGTGTTCGCTGAAATCCTTCCAGGAACCAAAACAGCACGTATCGATTATATCTGTAACGCACTACTTGATAGAGGCGTTTACTTAGAAGACATTGACCGTGACTTAAAAGTACAATGGGATATGAAATTAGAGACCAAGATATGCCCAGAAGTATCAGAATATAATGGCGAATATATAGTTGTATATATATCTGGAGACACAGAAAGAGGAGGCGACAGAGAAAACAGATGGAACGTTGATCAATGGGTTCAATTCTTATGCGCTGCCATGAAGAAAATAAGAAAAGAACTTCCTGTGATATTCATTGGCGCTAAATTTGATGAAGACACATTAATAAATATATCAAAATTATATGAACGTGCCAGAGGTAGAAAAAATTACAAGGTGTTAATCGCAAAAGAAGCACATGAGCTTTTCTATATCCTAAAAAATTGTAGGCTGTTCATTGGATACCAATCAGGCCTGAATATACTTGCTGATGAATTTAACACAAAACAATTGATATTATACTTCACCAATCTTAGAGACATGAAGGACTCGTGGGTGAAACCAATTAACAGAAAAAATGGCAAATTTAATTACGCCTATTTTGGTGAGCCCATAAATAACATTCTGGACCGCATGAACTTTGAAACCTGAGCAAAAAATGTGGGATACCTTAAGAAAGGCTATGGGCAATCTATGGGATGCCCAAAGGCACGAAGATGAATATGCTGTAGGTGTTCCTGATGTATCTTTTGGAGCTAGGGGAGTACAGGGCTGGATTGAACTCAAGCAGATACCACGCTGGCCTTCAAAAACAACCACACTAATCAAGCTTGGTCACTTTAAAAAGGAACAGCGTGCTTGGCTAAAGATAAGACAAATACATGGGGATTTGTGTTGGATGCTTTTGAAAGTTGACAAAATATGGATGATATTCAGCCCTGACAAATTTCAATATGTAGGTACTACCACCAAGGATGATCTGATCAGATCAGCCAACAAAGTTTGGATTAAAACTCCTGAGCCCTATGAGTTTATTGATTTGGTAACGAAACAGGAGCCAACTTTAAACATGGCCTTGCAGCCTTCTTCACAGCCTTAATATAAGCCCTCTGCATATATAACGTAGCCACAACAGGGTCAAGCCCCATATGCTCATTTCCCGGTTGCAAAGCTTTAGCAGTAATGGACCTATTCAAAGCAGACAAAGGATACACAGGCTCAACAGGAAGCGAGTCAAGACAAGGTTCCCGAACTGGTACAGGGTAAGGAACTCGCTTAGTAAATAAGGCACAACCAGGAAGGATCATTACAACCATCAATAAAATCTTCACCATGCTGTTCCCTCAAGTTGTTTGAAAAATCTTTTCAAGTTTCCTGAACAATCATTAGCCTTAACTTCATTCAACAAAGCTTCAACCCTCACTCCCGCTTCAACCATAATTTCTTCAGCATCTTTCATAGCCAAATCTAAATCGCCCTTCAGTTTATCACGCTCTTTTCCTAGAGCCAATATTCTATCACTTTGTATTTTCAGGGCTGAGGTACAGCTAATCAATTCAGTTTTGGCTGATTCCAATTTGATCTTGGTGCTCATATGCCCAACTTTTTCTACACCAGCATAAACACTCACTGAAATTAGTGATAATAATGTGATAGAGAATAGAGGGTTTTTAATAACCCACTTCAATAAGCTTGCTGCTGTGCCTGTTACGATTGGCATGGCTTCTCCTTAAAAATATCAATCAACTCACTGTATATTATCATGACACCAGGACGCATATCGATGAATCTTTTCATGGTTCCATCCTTCTTTCTATATTGCATAAACAATGTTATCCCATTCTTCGGATCAGACCAAACATAAGAAGATTTTTCATGGGTCCGATTTCCCTTGCTATCTCTATGCCAAGACGCCCTGCCATTATAACCCCAAACAGCATCGGCAATAGCTTCATTGTCTATGGTTCCATCACGTTTAACCATAACAAACCTATCTTTATTCTTTAAATGCTGAGCAGCAGTCCAAGCAGCGAAACGAAAATCATGGCTGACCTTTGGTACTACGCTAGAGCCATCACCATACTTCCTGTGCATCCGTTTTTCGTAAGCCCTAATGCGTCTGGCAAACTCTTTGTGATCACCCAAAGGCCCAAAGTCAAGCATGAATGGACCGCCAATGTTTCTGACTACTTCCTGTCTCTTTTTTGAATACCAGCCTTTGCGCAGGTCAGATTCTCGGTAATGGATTGCAACAAGCACCAATACAGGAACATCAAATTTTTTTGCCGCGTAATTATAATCAGACCAATTTTCTCTGACAGTAAGAATATTTTCTTCTGTAAGGTATGTCTCAGAGGCTCCAACACTTACAGAACCCAACAGAAGCATTGCCAACAGAGCGTATCGCATGCATTACACCGAATGTAGGTTATCCCTTTTCTGTCTTCTTGGCATAAGCTTCTACCAAGCGTTTGAGTTGGGGTCTTAATAACATATTAAACCAAGCCACCGAAGCATACGCAAATGGGAACCAACTCAAGTCACCTTTTGTAGTGGCATCAATATAATCATCAATGACATAGCAGCCATGTAGAGCCCAAATGGTAGACCACGAAAAGGTCTTCAGCACCAGCTTAATACCTGCATGGTACATAACCAGAGCAATATTATCCCGGCCTAATACCATGTCATACTTAGCTCGGACATTATGAATGTCGTGAGCTGTGTCCATGCTTTCAACATCATCTTTGATTGCAGCTTCCTGCTGTTCTTCAGTCATCCTACAATCTCAAAATGACCTAAATCATTCAAGCGTTCATCATCATCGTACTTTACGATGTTCCCATCACCATCCCAATCGCCACCCCATCGGATCTCGATACAAAGGATAGCTGCACAAGCCTTAACCACTCCAGCTAAAATATAAAAATATTCAACTCGGTTCCAAGGAATAGTCCCTTCAACCCAAGGAGCAATATCAATAGCCATGGATGGTTTGCCATTGTGTTTACTGTCTGGGAATCTCTTTCTGGAATGGCCTTTATCAAAAGCCTCGTTTTGTGCTTCCTCACCACGATGACCCCAAACGACTGAAAAGTCCATAATCATAATAGCGCGGTTCATCACTGTCTGTAATTTTTCATCACATGTTGCAAGTTTATTTGTTGAGCTTTTACCAAAGTGGGCCATTATTTACTCCAGAGAGGTTGCCATAACAGTTGTATCATCTTCATTGATTCTTCGTCTTGCTTCTATAACTTCATATGGTGCGCTGAGAAATCCAGCATCAACCTCTGTCACTGGGTATCGATCACCAATAGTAACGTTCTTGTGCTTACGATCCAAAACAAAAGTAATAATAGTAACACGGTCCTTCGATTTCGAAAGATATTTAACTGCAAAGAATTCAGCTGATGCTGCATCTGCAATAGAAATATTTTGGCTGTCAGTAAAATCTAATGAAATCGGACGTGTGATTCTGTTTTTACGAATGCTTGCGGCATCCTCAACAACAAATTCAGACGATGTGCTGAAACCAAAAATCACTCGGTTGGCAAATATGTCTTTATCGCTGACAGCTTTATCAAACTCAACAATCGTTGCTGGTGCTAAAGGCTCTTTCAACCCAGACTCATTACCTTGATATGTCTTAAAATTCCTGGCGATGAATTTAACCCCATCAGTAAATACTGAAATGGATGAAAGTTTTGAAATGTTATTGATGGCAGTCATAACGCTGACACCATCCGACTCAGCAAAACTATATGACATCACTGCGCCTGCTGCTCTAGCTTCAGATCCAGCCGTGGCAAAGCTAGCTGAGTCTATATCGTCTTCCAAACCTGCTGCTACGAGAATCGCCTCCATAGCACTGGCTGGATTAATATTACTAGCAGAGCTGGTAACAAAACTTTCAGCTGGTTTGGAAAATACATTCTCAAGTACGAGACTAACGGTGCGATCCTGTTTATCATAAGTAATGTCTTTCACCAAACCTTTGAATATGTCTTTACCATCCTCTGCAATTGTAGCTGTTTGGTTATACCACTCAACACCTTTGATAATAGAAAATTGAAAATCAGGTGAAAATTCATTCTTGGAATTTGCTAAAGTTAAAGAAACCTCACTTACAAATAATTGAGCTTCTGCAAGAAGAATCTCCTTGACTTGCTCTATACTTCCCCAATTGATAACAAAGTCAGTAAGGTCCTGATCTAAAAATGTAAGTTGGGCAGCCATTATTGTTCCCTAAGTACCATACGCTTCAACGGTGCGTCTAATCCAGAATCACGATACAAACCGTCAATATCATTAAACTCGAAATCATCAGCACGCATTAACAACACTGTAATAAAAGTGTCACCGCCATCAAATGAAACCTCAATTTCAGAATCAACAAGCTGATAAAGAGCCAGCAAGTCATTGCGCTGAGCGTCTGGCATCTGGGAAACGTCTGCCCATCTAAAAATCCAACGTCTTTTAACACCAATGGAAACAGACCTAGCAGCCACACTTTCAAGATCATCTTCAACTAACCTCACATGGAAGAATGATTCATCAACGTGTTCTGGATTTATATAATCAGTAGTAGAAAAGTTAACTAAAATTGTTGTATCTACTCCATCACCATAAGAGAAAGGATATGCTCCCATATCATTTGAATCATCACCAGCAGCCTTAGCTGGGCTATTAAAAAAGAATCCTGCCTCTATCGTTTGCAGGCGTAAATCAGCTGCTGACCTATCTCTATGCAATGGATCTTTGCGCGTTGAGTTGCTATCTACACTCGCATTTACAGACAAGATAGGAATATCTGAAAAGGCTTGTTCATTGATGCCGGTATAATCCTCAATTCCGCTCTGAGAATAAATATTATTCTTTTGAAAA
>SDBT01000432.1_pt1 | contig 66003 bp, 42 predicted proteins | sample 2277101 | NCBI WGS metagenome assembly SDBT01 (sample SAMN10404973, study PRJNA504765) | marine sediment metagenome | isolation source: marine sediment core GS10_PC15, 103 cmbsf | place: Arctic Ocean: Southern Knipovich Ridge | collected 2010 | reverse complement strand
GTGGTGGCGCAGCGTATTCAAATGCCTGCCTCCAAATCAGATTATCATTCGAAGCTTGCCATTCCTTGTTTGAAAGGACTGTTATTTTTTCACCACTTACCATTTCGATACATCCCTGAAGCAAGAGAGCTTTTGTATTCGTAATCCTGACGGAAATGTTGTTTTCTCCTTTTTTTAGAAAAGAAAAGACATTATACTTTTCAGGCGTTTTCCAGTTACAATCACTGCCAACCATTTTACCGTTTATAAAAAGCTGATAAGTGGAATCAGCAGTTATGTACAAATAGGCAGATTTAATGGTTTTGTCGAGTATGATTGTTTTCCTAAAATATGTTGTCCCTTTACCAACAGTGGCCAGGTATTTTTCCCAATCATAGTAAGTAATCCACTGAGCATCCCAATCACTCAAATATCGCTGGCACCCCTGCCGAGTACTATAATTATCTTTAATTTTTACCCGAGTCCAGTCCTTATCATCAAAATCAACTGTCGCCCAACCTTGTTCCTCACCATTTCCGGTATCACGTTCCGCATGAAATTTCATGACAGGTAGTTCAATTTCTGCAAAGTCAATATCTGTTGTCCACTTTTCATCCAGTGATTCAGGTGCGATTTGAAAATCCCATTTTCCATCTAATTTTATTTCATTTAAAAACGATTTGTCTATTAATGCTTTTCGAATAGGTGCGAGTCCTATTTTTTCAATAGTGACAAAATTCTCCGTGTCCGAGCGTCCCCAGCCATCGACTCTGATTCTATCCTTTCCCAAAATCTGAACCTGAACATCATGCAGATTTGTTTCTGTCAACAGTACATCTTTTGATTCGACATGCCCTTGTTCGAAAACCAAAAAATAACCTTGCCAGGGAGTAAACCTCAGTGGAATTTCCATCCTTCCGTCGTGAGTAACCCTGTAATTGGTCACCGGGTCAATTTTTCCGGTTTCCGGATTCCATATTCTGGGAATTCCCCAATCCCGAAAGCTGAGAATATAAAAATGGTCAACCTTTTGCTTATTTACGAAAAAATATATTTTTTTATCCTGGAAAACTCTTTGATTAAAGGCAAGTTCGCAATTAGCTTTGTGTACAATTTTGACAGAGGAAGATATACATTCATTAATAATATCAGGCAGGCTATTGACGTATTTTGTAAAGTATCCCCGACCGCCGTTACGTTGCTCTTTCATTATGTAAGATTTTTCATAAGAATCATTTATATGGTAATATCTGTTTCCGTCCAGATACGGATTAATACCAACGAGATCCTTTATTACTTTTAAAACAACATGATCCGGTTCTTTGCCTTTAAAAAAATCATTTTGCATACTATTAACAACGATGACAATACCCCCTTGTTGTACAAATACATTTATTTGGTCAGCAACTTTCTCCCTCATCATACTCAAGGTAGGTAATATCAGAACGGAATAGTTTTCTTTACCAATCGATATTTTCCCCTGGGATACATTGGCTCTTGTTAAAGAAGTGGGATCAATTAAATCATAATCAATTAAATGCTCCAACAAGTTTTTTTGGATTGCCATATATTCATATTCAGGGTAATCCTGATCGTAAGCACTGGTCCACTGGCTTGTGAGTGGTTGTAAAATCGCGACATCACATACATGGTGCCCCTGTGACATCATGAATGAAATTCGCCGGGTATAATCTGCAAGCGTCTTAAAATATTTCCAATAAGGATTACGGTAGAACCAGCTTGGTGGCCAATCGGAAATGCTTGCTGGCGTGCTCATATCATAGTGAAAGAGGTGTGGAATAAACATATTTATACCATAGGCAGCAAGCATAGCTGTTCCATATTTATACTCTTCCAAAGGAATGACATAGCCTCCTCCTCCCATAGCTTCGACAGAGGCTCTTTCCCGATCGTAGATATGTGCAATGGAACTGAGTTGCTTAGGTTTGAACCAATGGATTCGACGAGGAAAGCCGTAGCGAAAATATTCATTGTCTGTGCAGGGTATCTGTAATTGACCCAGCGTCTGAAAATAATCACCTTCATCTATGTAACTTTGAAACTTTTCATTTGTATGTCCTGTTGCCCAAATTCCGTGATCCTGACACCACTGCGAATAAGGTTCAAACCAGGCATTGATATACAATTTTGTCACAACATCAAAGTAATCACATCGGACCTTAACCATATTTTCTCCACCCTTATAGATTAATAGAGGCAAGTATTTTTTCAGGTCATATCCTTTTATATTTTGAAACTGTGACAAAAAATCATCCGTCCAAAAGATGTTTCGTGTATCATCAGACAGATTAGCATAAATTTCATCGAAGAAAATACCAGGTATCGTAGTACCAAAATATTGACCAAAACGTTTAAAATATTCTTCATGGGTAAGGTCAATGAATGTTCTGACTGCTTGAGGATCTAAATAATCGATTTGTTTAGAGGGATCGCTTATTTGGGAGAAAGCAATAATAGCCCACTTTCCTTTGGGAACCGTCCACATTTTTCCATTAAATGCTGTAATATCCTGAAAGCTTTGGAATTGTAAATCGCCCTCATCAGATAACCGGATTGCCTGGATAGTTATAATCTGCCCATCGAAACGGATATTGAGTTTTTGCGGGCCAAAGACCTCACTAATTTCATAATGAAGCCCCTTTTTGACAAATTCCTGCGGATCTGCGGCTACAGTGCGCCCGCCAGCACTGCCACTGGGCCATTTATCTTCATCGTATAAACATGCAAGAAATCCGATTTTGTTCGCATGCTGAACTGTGCTATCCACTGCATTCCACCAACCGTCTGAGAAATAAGGTGTTTCACTTTTATCGATGCCAGCCCGGGCATGCATAAACGCACCATAGACACCTTTCTCAATCATCTGATCCATCTGCCACTTTAACCGATCCGGTTCTAACGTGCCATTCCAGGACCACAAAGGAAGCATACTATATTTACGTGGTGGATTATTGAACTGTTTTGCTAAATCGCCAGGCTCCAAACACATTTTTGTTACCGATTCGAGAGGTATTGTTTTTTTTACAGATTCCTGTGCTGTGATAGAATGGTAAAACAAAAAAGTCATTACTATAAACATGGCATATCTGCCTTTTGATGGAGTTCTAATAGGTATCATTGGTTTTTCTCTTTTAAGTTAATGAGTTGATAAATACTACTTTTTTGAATATAGTTATTAATTCTAAACTTTGAATCCATAGGAAACATTTAGAAATTCACTTCCCGGCTATATCCACTCACAAGATCATACCAATCAAGGCCGAGAATTAAATTCATTGTTAATATAGGAGCTTTTCTATTAGCCATTCATGTTCTATACTAATCTTATCTCCGGGAGGTACCTCCTGTTCTTCTGTGTGAATCTCCATATGCGCCATGTTCAATTTTTCCGAATCTGAGTAACGACAGGATACGACCTGCTTCATATCAAAGTGGTGTTCGATGGATCGATCATGAGATTTACTCAACAACAATCTCATCCACAAATAGCCAGGCAGGTTCACCTGCTTTCGGATGCCAGAGGGGACAGACGCCTCTATTTTGCGCAATCACTCTAACATATCGGGCCGTCGTCTCATCAAGCTCATATTCAAAATTTTTAATCGTCGGCTCGTTCTTTTTTTCAGAAAGATCATTTTCAATTTTCGCTACAACCTCAAAATTCTCGCCATCTAATGAAACAGCAAATTCAACCGTTGCCGGAGCAAAGATTTTTGGTCCGGTAAACTGTAAAAACTCAGTAGATATTTTTTTTACAGGCATGATTTCCTCCAAATCAACCACTGCCTCAAAGTTGTTTCCTTCAAAGCTGGTCCATAGCCCGCTATTGAAAATATCGGTTCCACGCATGCCGTTGGTGAGATTAGCATAATTCCCGATGTTGTATTTTTTGTTGGGGGCGTTCAAGAGCGTGACGGGCCTGACAACCGCCTTGTGCATGATAAATTCCCTTCCTGCAACAGGGCCTCGCAATTGACCATTTTTAAATATGCCAGCCTTTACTACAGTCGATTTCTTGAGTTGAAAAGGCGCTTCAAACAAAGCTGACTCTGGTCCAGGTTCGTTGCCGTCAAGACTGTATCGAATTTCGGCATTGCTCAGTTGCGTATCAAAAGTAAGCATCAGTGTATTATCCGATTCATTCACCATTGACTTTGGATAGGACATAAAAGCGCTTTTAGAATAATTGATCCCCAGCAGATCAAAACGATGATACTGCTTTTCCATTCTCCGACAAAAGTCATCCCAATCCCGCAATTTGGCAGGCGACCACACTGCTTCAGCCAAAGCCGAAATCCGGGGAAAAACCATGTATTCGACCTCTGCCGGAGTCGCTTGATGCTCTGTCCACATATTTCCCTGTCCACCAAGAATGTGCTTAGCTTCGCTACCGGTCAGTTCTGACGGAGTCGGTTCAAACGTATAGACTTGTTCAAGTGTCAGGTAACTGCCAATGGTGAGCGGCTCGAAATCGGGAAGGCCCTGGTAATAGTCGAAATAGCAATGGGTTAGCGGCGACATAACCACATCGTGCCCCTGTTTTGCAGCTTTTATACCGCCTTCTATTCCTCGCCACGACATCACAGCCGCTTCCGGCGCCAACCCGCCTTCTAAAATTTCATCCCAGCCGAGCAATTTTCGTCCCTTTGAAATCAGATATTTTTCGATGCGTTTGATAAAGTAACTTTGCAGTTCATCTTCATTCTTCAGGTTCTCTGAGCCAATTCGAGCCTGGCAATTCGGACATGCCTGCCACCGCGCTTTTCGGCATTCATCCCCACCGATATGGATATACTCTGATGGGAACAGGTCAATGATTTCCGAAAGGACATCCTGTAGAAATGAAAAGGTTTCTTCTTTGCCGGCACAAAAAACATCCGCGTAATTTCGCCAATCGACACCAACCTCAAAGGCACCCCCCGTGCAAGATAATTCGGGATAAGCGGCAAGCGCAGCAGTACAATGGCCAGGCATTTCAATCTCGGGAATCACGGTAATAAAACGGTTTTGGGCATACGCTATTATGTCTCTGATTTCATCCTTCGTATAAAAACCGCCGTGCGCTATGCCGTTATATTTTCCGATGAGATTGCGTTTTTCACCGATCATAGATTCCTTCCGGTAGGCACCGACTTGCGTCAGTTTGGGATATTTCTCTATTTCCACGCGCCAGCCATGGTCATCCGTCAAATGTATATGAAAGCGGTTTAGTTTGTGCAATGCCAGGTAGTCGATATATTTTTCAATAAAATATTTATCAAAAAAATGGCGGGACACGTCAAGATGCATTCCCCGCCACCGATAACGCGGCACATCACGAATATCAACACAAGGGATTGTCCAGTTTGTGTTTTGACAGGTTAGAACAGTTCTTTCAATTTCCACAGGAAGCAGTTGACGTAAGGTTTGTACGCCGTAAAACAGGCCTGCCGGTTTCAGCGCTTTTATGGTAATTTTATTTGTCTGTACGGACAGGGAATAGCCTTCATCACCCAGCGATTCATCTGCCTCCGCCGTGCTGAGCACAATGGCGCTTGCGTCTGACTCTTTTCCACAGGGATACGCATCCGCTGTGAATTTAAAACCTCCGGCACTGTTTAGCATATCAGCCAGGTAATACCCAACGCTGTCTATGGCTTCATCGGCGGGTTGAAGCCATATTTTTGTTTCCGGTGAAATAACAAAGACACCGCTTTTAATTTTCATTTTTTCTGGTTTGGGGATGATGCTGATGTTTTTTTTCATTTCCGAGTTACATCCTAAACATGTAAGAATTAATGGAATAATAATTGAAAGCAGGGTTTTTATTGTCATTTTATGATCTCTGTAAAATGAATATAAAAGGTAATGTTTTTGCCGCGTTATACGTCGTCGAGGATTTGGTATGTGTGCAAACAGAACGTACCAATCGTAACAGGCCCGATTGGGATTTTGATTTGCGAATCCTTATTTAAAAAGAGATGTTGCCCGCTTCTGTAAACATCATAAAAAGCGAAATAAGATATTATTTTCTTGTAATAAATATCAGTCGCTTATCAATTCTCTCGTTTTATTCAAATTTTATATTCAGGAAATTAAAAGTAGAAAAAATTATTTCGGCTTTATCACCCGCCTTTACTGGTGGCGCATTCAGTATTGAACCGGTTATAATAATGTCTCCTGCGCGCAAATGTCGTCCATACTTAGGTAAAGTGTTCGCCATATACAGAATGGCCTCTAAGAAGGCGAAATTTCTGGAATTCCCTTCTGCTATTATTTCGCCATTAATTTCGACACGAGCTTTTTCTATATTTAAATCGATTTCATCAAATGAATATTTTTGATGTGGCTGAATAAAACCGCCATGGGAAAGTCCATCTGCAATAAAATGGGCAGAAGCAACATTAGTACCGCCTTCAGCGTCTCTTGTTCTGATTGAAATTAATTCACAAAAGCCCCCCACGCCTTCAATCGCATCGATCAATTCATCACGTGTAGTTACCGGGCCTGTGAGATCTTTTTTCATTAAAAAACCAATTTCCGCTTCTACCAGCGGACTTCCTTCCACGAACTTTGTACTACTCACCGTACTGCCGGATTGGAATTCATCAGATGCCAGCATGAAACCAAAAGCCGGATTAAAAGGAATATCGGGATCAGTTACACGGGTACCGCTCATTTTCCACCCTGTCAATCGTTCACCCTGTTGTTCCAGTTTAGACAACATCAACATTTGTATTTGAAAAGCTTTTTCCCTATCAAGATTTGGATAATGTAAAGCTAATGCGCGCGTCACACCAACTGCTTTTCTTACCTGAATTAAGTGTTCTGCAATTGTTTCGATATCTGCTCCTGGTGCTAATTGATCTGTGAGGTCTTTGCTAAGTAATGACGTTTTGGCTGTTTCGTCTGATTGGCACCCAATTATAAATAACATCAGGCACAAAACAACAAACCTTAAAAAATATCCGAATTGGATTCTGAATTTTGAACTAATCATAATGCTTTCCTCCCATTAATTGATTTAAAATCATACTCGCCGGATCCAACGCGGAATACCACCCAATGCTTTTCTGTTTGGATGAACTGCACGCCAGGGCTTGATTCGGCCAATTGTCCGCTTTCGGTGACACTCTCTTTATCCTGCGCCGGGATAAAAACCGTAGCAGAGCTATTCACCGGAATAACGACACGCAACCTGACATCGCCATCCGTATAGTCCCATCGGCTCCTTACTTTTCCGCGGATCGTCTTAAGGCTTGCATCGACAAAAGATAAATCTTGCGGAATAAACGGCTTGATAATTATATGCTTAAATCCTGGACGAACTTCGTCAATATTGATCCCCCCCAGAGTTCTGTAAAACCAGGCATCTATACTGCCTAACATAACGTGATTATTAGATCTGTCCTGATTCCAATGCTCAGAAAGTGTGGTTCTGCTTTTAGTCATATCGTACCAACTTGGATAGTCTGTCTGCTTCACCAATCGATAGGCAATATCTGTCCGTCCTTCATTTACTAAAGCCTCGATCATGTATTTAGTACCCAGAATACCGGTAGTTAAATGACCATGATGTTTGATAATGATATCATCAATTATATTTTTTAAAACTGCATCTTTGTGATTTTCCGGAACGATGTTTAAAAACAATGGAAAGGCATTCGACATTTGGCTGCCGTTTTCATATTGATTTGTTTCAGGATCAAAAAATCGGTTGTTATAGGAAACCTTGATATGCTCAGCAAGTTTTGCATAGTAATGTACATCATCCGATAAACCCAATACCTTTGCTGCATCTGAAACAACGATCGCAAGGTAATAAAAATATGCTGTGACTACCGACTCCGGATCACCCCTCTTCCAGCCCTCTGTCACACTTACCCAGTCGCCATATCTATCCTTTGGTAATATATAATCTGTTGCCTGAGAGTAAATTAAATCGACATAGTGCTTCATGCTTTCAAAATGCTCCGCGATGATTTGAGCATCACCATAAAATAAATAATAATACCAAATGATCAACGAGTACCCGCCGCTCCATGTTGGTGTTCCAGACTCCATAGGCGGCCAGGGTGAAATAAAAGAAATATCACCTGTCTTTTTATCCTGATTAGACTGAATACCTCCAAGCCAGTTTTTATAAAAAAGTGGCATGTGGAAATTAAGCATTGCTTCTTCAGCAGTCAGGTGTGCATCTCCCAGCCATCCAAGACGTTCGTCTCGTTGAGGACAATCAGTTGGGATTCCCATCAGGTTACTTTTTTGCGACCAGAGAATGCATTGATGGATGTGATTAATCTCGTCGCTACTGCAGGTAAAATGGCCGGACGGCTCCACGTCCGAATGTACCACAGAGCCTTCCAGGTTGTCGGGATTTGGTTCTCCTGGGAATCCGGTCACTTGAACATAACGAAATCCGTGATAGGTAAAAGTAGGTTCATATAATTCAATACCTTTGCCTTTCAGAATATACGTATCAGTGGATTTAGCCTTTCCATTGCTGGTTGTATCGATCATACCATTATCAGCCAAATTCTCAGCATATCGAAGTACTACCTTAATTCCTTTTTTGCCTTGCACCTTTAATCGAGCCCAACCTGCAAAGTTCTGTCCCATATCGTAAACATAGACGCCGGGTTGTGGATTTTTCAAAGCAACTGGTTTAATGGTTTCAATTACTTTGATTGGTTCCATCATTTGTGAAATCATATTGCCACCGGGAGCCTCAACAATATTTACGTTTTCCCAGGCTGAATCATCATAACTAGGTTGATCCCAGCCTTGTTTCTCAAGATTAGCGTCATAAATTTCACCGTCGTAAATACAACTTGAAACGACAGGGCCGGGTGCGGCTTTCCAGCTCTTATCCGAAATGACGGTTTTCGTCAACCCGTCTTCAAATTCAATGTGCAGTTGAAAAATGGCGCGTTTGGCGCCGAACCATTGCATACGCCAACTCCACCACTTTTTAAGCGGATTGAACCAGCCGTTCCCCAAATGAATACCGACTGCGTTTTGTCCGGAACGCAATTGGTCGGTTACATTATAGGTATCGTACAGAACCTGTTTGCGATAGTTGGTTTTCGCCGGGTTAAGAACTTTGTCGCCCACTCTTTTGCCATTTATGCTTAATTCGTAATAACCCAAACCGCACACGTAAACCCAAGCGTTTTTAATCGGTTTGTCCAATGCAAACTTTTTTCGCAGCAACGTTGAGCGTTCATCTACATGCACACCCGTGATAGCCGGATCCGTCTGATTGTTGAAATACCCACGTGCGCCACGCGGCTCTTTAGGCAAACCGCTGCCGATCCAGTGCCCTTGCCAATCTTTTATGTCGAGAAGTGCAACACCAAATTGTGCTATTTTGCTGTATCGCGATACCAGGCCGTCGCGATCCCAAACACGAACTTTCCAATAATAAGTGTGGTTGCTTTGCAACGGTATGCCGTCATATCGCACGTTTACAGATTGATCCGAATCCACCTTGTCACTGTCCCAGACATCGCCGATTTCTTTTGTTAGTTTATCTTCATTCGTTGCGACCAGAATCTGGAACGCGGTTTGTTTTTGCCCACGCAAACCGGATTCTAAAATCCAACTGAATCGCGGGTGGGTAGAATCCATATTTATTGGATTTTCTGCGTATTCGCATAAAACATTTTTAATGACAATGGATTCAGTAGTTTGATTAACGCAACCTGCTACTATAAATAGCAGGAATGCTATAAATATTAGGATTAAAAATTTCATAGATAACACCTTTCTTTCAATTTCAAAATAATTATGTCACTTTACTACCGTCTCTGGTAGCATCATTCGCTGATATTTTTTAAAGTGAAGGGCGATTTTACTGTCCGCCGTGAAATTCCAAATATTGGTGTTTAGCTCGTGTGTCATTAGCATTGTCGCTATCCAGCCCTGGGTCCAGCCGGTTTCGGTACTCCAAACGCCCCAGCCTGCGTCTGCATTGGAACCCCAATATTCCCAACGCTTAAAATCAAAGGCGCGATACCAGGCGCCGTCCAGCTCCGGATGCGTTTCAGAACGAACCTGTATTCTCACCATAAAATCCGCCAGTTTTTTCACCGCTTCTTTTAATCTTTCATCATTAGTAACGGCAGCCGCCTCTGTCAGGCTAAGAAAAGCAAAGTTGGAGGTGTACAGCATATCGGCTAAAGGATCGCCGTTTTCCTGAATAAGCGGCGCCTCGTTAGTACCATAGGCCGGATTTGATTTTGGCGGCGCATATTTTCCGTGTCCCACACTGCCAAGGGTCTCGCGAATAGCCCCACTTTCATCCTGAAAAGATAATAAATCATTAACCATTTGATCGAGCCATTTGCGATGTTCCGGAGTATCATCCACGCGAAGCAACCAGGCTAATGGCAGAATCATCCGTGCCCGTTCCTGCTGTAAACCATTTGTCCAGTGCCACTCATTGGGATAGGCTTCCATCATATTTTTCATCCCGGTCTTGGTCAGTTCCAACAGGGGTTTATATTTTGTTTTGTCATACAACCACAAATAGCAAGCCCATATCCACGATTGATAATGCGGCGCATAGTGATAGTATTCATCATTCCGGTAATGTTCCCAACCCAATTTTTGCAAGTCCGGTTCTTCAAGTCTCCTCGGTTTAAAACCCGCAGGACCAGTCGTACGGAAATCAGCAAGAATTGCTTTGAGCATACCCTTATCCCAGCGGTCTGTTTTCAAAGCCGCAGAAGCGGTGAGCGTTCCCAAAACCACACGGGCAGTAGCATCACTGTAGTAAACACCTTTATTAATATGATCCGCTGGACGAGTGTACCAGTCTATAAATCCAAAAGAAGGACTTTCAGGATGACCACGAGGTCCCTGCTGTAGGGCAGAATTAAAATAAATAAAATCCTGAAGATTTGTCGCTGCGTTTTTATCGCGTTGATTCGATGTCAGAAAACCTTGCATGGCGAGCGCCATTGACGCCTCGCCGGCATTATCAGCACGTTTGTTTCCGTTTATTGGCTGCGACCCGTCATAATTTATCATTGACATAAAACACTCGGAGATGCCGTTTTTTCCATAACCATTTTGGTCAGAACTTTTCTTTGAATCTGCACCATCAGTTTGTTTTTCATCTTTGCCCATTGATTTTGTCAACATCGCGCTATTATAGTACCAATCAATGCCACGCTGCACGGCATACAAACGTTCATTCTTTGTTATTTTTTCATTTTTTTTAAATGTAGGACGGACAGTTTCGGTCCAATTTAATTCGGGAGTTTGAGTGTTCGGCTGCATCCAGGTAAAGATAAAATCCCAGATCGGTTGCCAGGCATCTTTAGGTGAATAACGGCCGGTCACAAAATGACTAAGCTTTGTCGTTGAAACCAGGATATTTGCGTCTGGATATTCAAAGAGTATTGGATGTGCTTCTGTACTGTCCAATCCATATACCGCCGTATCAAAACCAGCTACTTTTGCCATAACCAGGTGTGGGTTTTGAGCGTTAACTTGCACATAATGACAATCATGAATCATCACAATGCGCATTTTCTTTAAAGACTCTCCAAACACATCGGATGCAACCACGCCTCTTTCCTTTTTTATTTTCTGAACCTCTCCGGTTTTCATGCCCGGCAGACTATCAGGAAACTCAATATACACTCTCAACTTTTTACTTTTCACCTTGTCGAAAAAGTCTTTAGGCAAAACAACTTTCTGATTAGGGTAATTGTCTGCTAAAATAAGGATTCCCGAACCAGGAGCAGCCATTTCAACGGCTTTATCGGCAGATGCGATTCTCTGAAATTCTCCATCTGAATCCACGATGGCGCTGTATAGATCGTTGTCTTTTTTGCAGACAAATATTAATTTATCATTTTTCGTATTAATTAAGCTAATAGAAATCACCACGATCATGGCTATCAGGACTATCCCTGCAAAAAGTTTCTTCATTATAGATAACCTTTAATTGCGTTAGCTCTCTTATTTTTGAATAATGCCGGTCAAATATCTGTTGTTCCATCGCGATCAAGAATAAAATTTTGCTTTAATAATTCTTGTCTAATCTCGTCAATTACTTTTTTTGCCGGCTCGCCGACAGGGCTTCGAGCTATGCCGACTTTGCGTCCCATTAAATTTAAAACAGCCTTAATTTTTCCGGGAAACGCTGTGCCTTCAATTTTTCGCCAGACCGGCAGCATCCTGTCGTGTATCTTTTTTGCCAATTCAAAATCACCGGCTTGCACAGCATTCCATTGATTTACGCAGAGTTCAGGAAATACAGAAAGAATACCGGCAATAGCTCCCACGGCGCCTAACACATAAGAGACAAACAGTAAATCATCCTGCGCTGCAAAGACCAAAGTTTTGTCGCCACACGCAGAGATCATATCCGTCAATGCGTGAATTCCACCACAACTTTGTTTAATACCAATGATCCATTCATTTTCACTTAATTTTTCCATTAAATATGGTGAAATGGTATTGTCTTTAATGACATTGTAAACAACGATTGGCAATTCAACTTTTTCGGCCAACGTTATAAAAAATTCCAATTTACCTTCATCAAAAGCTCCGAAATAATAGGTCGGGGTGATCAGGAGCGCATCAGCGCCTGCATTCTTTGCAGCAAGACCTGCATTTATGGCATCTCTCGTTGAGTTCCGAATAATTCCACATAGAACCGGAAGGTTCTTAAAATTATCTTCTTGAACAATTTTTATCCCTCGCGCTAATTCATCATCACATAACAATGCACCTTCACCGGTGCTTCCGCCAAAGCTTATGCCATGAATATTCGCATCTAACAGAAATCGCACCTCCCGGCGAAGGGCGCTCTCATCTATTTCCTCGGTGGGCAAAAAAGGTGTTACTACCGGGGGAATAATTCCTTGCAACGTTGCTGTAAGCATCAGTTCAATCCCTTTCATAAAGTTCTTATTATTTTAAAGCAAATTGGGCAGCCAGACGACCAATCCTGGCATGAGAACACACAGCAATACAACGCCCAACATTACCAAAAGATAAGACCAGATAATCCCGAATGTTTCCCGAAGCGGTATCTTTGCGATGCCACAATCAAGACAAAGTATCAGCGATACTGGTGGACTAATGGTGCCAAGTAGCGCCCCCATTACTAACACCACACCGAGGTGAATCGGATCAATGCCCACCGACATGGCGACTTTATGCAATGGACTGGCGAGCATAATGAGTAGAGGTGTGGTATCTATGGCCATCCCCAAAATGAAAATGACTATGGTCATGAGTAACAAAACACCAGTTGGATCGGAAGTCACAATTGATATTGCGTTTATGATTTTATCGGCAAAAAAATTTCTTACCAAAACTTCTGAAAAAACAGTAGAGACCGCAATAACCGCCCAAATGACAGTTGTTGTATATGCAGCGCTTATCAGCGATTGGGTAAAGTCGGAAAAAGAGAGCTCACGATATACCAGACCAGAAACTGCTAAAGCTGCAACGCACGCCAGTACGCCGGCTTCGGTGGGAGTTGCAATTCCACCAACCAATCCAACAACAATTATGGCAGGCACTAAAAGCGCAGGCGCTGTCTTGAATCCGCTCTTGCCAATCTCCCTAACAGAACCTATCTTTTTATTAACTTTCTTATATCCTCTTTTTAGAACCCAATAGTGAGTAATTAGCATAAGAGCAATTCCAAGAATAAATCCGGGAATAGCGCCGCCTAAAAACAGACTGGCCACAGAAGTATTTGTGAGAAATGCGTACAGTATCATCAAAATACTGGGTGGAATGATGGGACCGATACAAGATGAAGTGGCAGTCACGACAACGCTAAAATCTTTATCATATTTTTCTTGTATCATCGCAGGAATCATGAGTCCCCCGATTGCTGCGCTGTCAGCGGTTACAGAAGCCTGGATTCCTGCAAAGAGCATACTTACAAGAATGTTTACCTGAGCCAAGCCGCCCCGAAGATGTCCGATTATCAGACTACTAAAATCAATAAGCTTTTTTAACAGTCCTCCTCTTGCCAGAATTTCAGCAGATAGCAGAAAAAATGGTATAGCCGCAAGAACAAACGAATCTATCCCCTTGAACATTCTCGCTGGTATCAAACTTGGATTCAAATCGCCTTGACCAAGGAGAATTGCAATGGCTGCCACACCTATGCTGTAGACAAGAGGAACTCCAAGTAATATTAACAAAAACATTAACAAAAACAGGAGAAGGATAGAAATCATTGCTTATTCCCTTTTTGAACCCGTCCCATTTTAGCAGCGATCAGGAATAAATTTTCAATAAAGACGAGTAATATGCCAACTGGAATAACAACGTAAACGACGCCCATAGGAAGCCAACGGAACGAGGCGGTTGAATACATCATTGTCGTTGGAATGTATTGGATTGAACCCCAAATGATTATCCCTGCAAAAAACAGAGTGATCAACCTGTTAAAACATTCTAATGCTAGGCGGCTCTTTCCTTTCATTTTTGCTAAAATTATATCTACAACGAAATGTGAATTTTGTCGATCGCTCAAATGCCACAAAAGGAAGACAATCCAAATAAATGAATACCTGCTGAACTCGCCTACCCACATCCACGGATCATAAATTTTAGTGTAACGAAAAAAAATATTTAAAACTTGGACGATTAAAATTGCTGAAAATAAAATGACCACAATAATTTCAGTGATCAATCTTGTGATATTTTGAACAATTAAAACATCCTTTTGCAATTTATTCATCTTGCACGAAATGGTTAAATTCTATAATTGAAACTGATTAATTGTACTCTTCACTTATTGTTTACGGCAGCGGCCTTCCGGTTGCATCTTTGACATAGTTAATCCACTCTTTGTAGAACTGATAGACAGTGGTTCCTTTATTCTTCATATATTGTTCACGAAATTCCGGAATTTTTTCAACCAGGGCGCTCAAGTCAATATCTTTATGTTCCACAAAAATAACGCCCGCCTGGATAATTCTTTCTTTAAAATCGTTGTACTGTTTCTGTACTTCCGATAAGTTATATTCCTCACTGTCTTTACAAACTTTTAAAAATATTTCCCGGAGGTCAGTCGGCAAACTGTCCAGCCATTTTTGTGAAGAAAGCATAAAACTTTCACTCAGGACTAATCGTGTATCCAGGAAACATTTTAGCACTTCATGCCAATTTGCAGCGCTCGCATTAGTAACTGCAGCAACAACGCCGTCACACACTCCGGTTTTAAAAGCCATGTAAGCATCCGCATAAGGCATAGGATTTGGGATGGCACCATATAACTTTGTGACTTCAATCCAGAATTCAGCGTTCACTGATCTAAATTTTGCTCTCTTTATTTCATCTAAATTTTTTATCGGTTTCTTGTACCAAATCCCCCAATAGTCACGTATGTCCAGACCTACAGGATAAAAACCTTTTTTCGAAGCTATTTTAACAAACTGTGGCCAGTATCCACGAATAACATCCCGAGCTTCATTCCTGCTTTTCCAGTTGTATAATGGAAGCTCAATGACGTTTGCTTCAGGACAATAATGATAAAAATAACTGCCGGCCCCAGCCATCAATTCCAAATTCCCCAATAATAAATCCTCAAGATTTTCTTTCTCTCCACCGGCAATACCTCCATGAAAAACCTGGCACTGAAAACGATTTCCGCTTCTTTTTTCCAATTCTGCCGCAACCCAGTCTAATTTCTTTCCGATAAAATGCTCATTACTAAAAAGAGATGCTATCCTGACTCTTACCGGCTCATTTACTTTACCGATATCTCCTTGATCTTGTTTTTTTGAACATCCGCTAAAAAATAAAACTCCTGAAGAAACAAAGATACAAACCAGAAAGGCGAATCGATTTCGCCAGTGATTTTTCTTTCCAGGAATATTGTTTGAATTTGCTTGTCTCATGATTCATTACTCCGGAGTTTATGATATGATAGGCAGAAGGAATATCAATTATTCTTCAATAAAAATTTCGACGCCCATTTCCTCATTCCCGGCGAATAGCGCATAAACCAAACCGTTGTCGTCTACCACAGCAGTCGTCTCACTGTGCTCTGGATCTGAAAAACTCCAACCGGCGATAAAATCACCGTTATTGTTAAATTTCATTATGCTTATTTTCTTTCCCTTTCCGCTTTCGATTTCACCTTGATAGCCTTCGCTGCTTCTGACCATCAAATAAACATTGCCCCACTTGTCACCAGTAATATTATGAAAATACACCGGGCCATCAGGCGGATCACCGTGAGCAAATGAATAGAGTACAGCACCTTCGGGAGTAAACTTTTGCGTTGGACCATAATAGCTGTTTACAAACACATCGCCACTACGATCGACAAAAATCCCATGGGGTGCATTCATTTCTCCTGGATTCATATTTTCATAAGCCAGTCCTGCTCCAAAATCATAGAGAAATTTTCCGACATAGTCGTAAACATTCACTCTCATATTATCAACATCAGAGATGAGTACTGTTTGGTCAGGACCAAAACTAATACCATGGCACCGGAGAATTTGCCCCGGACCTCGACCTTTTTCCGCAAAAATGCGAAGGAATTCTCCATTTTGATTAAAGACCTGGATGCGAGGCCTGTCGCCTTTGCCATCGGTCACAAAAATATTCCCTGCTGCATCGCTTCTGACTTCCCGTGGGGTTTTAAATTGACCGGGTTTGCTTCCCGGTCCGTCTCCAATTTCACCCAGAAATTCACCATTGGCGGTATAACGAAAAATACGAGAAGCATCTTGATCCGCAATAAGGATATTGCCTTTTTTATCCAGCCCAATTCCATGCGGTGATATCAGCCGTGTTTCAGGATCACCCACTTTTTCGCTCCAAACTTTAAGTGATTTGTATTTTGGAGGCGATTCACCGATTATTGCTGTCGCAAATAGATAGCTGTTCTGCGCCTCTTTAGCATAACCGCATATATGGACTTTGCAAGGTTTTGGGGTTGTATTTGGTGCTTGGTAAACACCTTTTTCATTAATTGTACCAAGTTCCTTGTTCCCACCCACAATATCATTTACTGACCATTTTACAACCTCTGGATTTCTGGCCGCCATGAACCGTGTTGCTAACATTACAATTTTAAACTGCTTTTTCTCACCTGGCTTCAGGTAAGTTAAGGAGGGTTTTATCATTGCCCTATCGTGAATTAGTTCAGGTTGGGAAAATAAATTATTACTTGATAGAGCTAAAATCATACCGATTAGTAAAAAAGATACAACGCTTTTCTTTGTTAACGTTTTCATTTGGATTTCCTCCTTTTTAATCATTCCAATAATTGAAGCTTTTCTCATAATATTCTCTTTGGCTAATGCTTACTGCTAAACGTGAGTTTCCTTGCCGGATCATTCACACTAAAAAACAATCCCCATCTCAATCCTATTTGATCGATTTTTACAAAAACTTTATTCCAGCCTTTGTTAAAATTCACTGCAACAATATCCTCATTGAGAGAAGCATGGCGTGTAACTGAATGGTGGTGAATGAGTTTGTCGTTCAACCATAAGCGTACACCATCTTTGGTGATATAAATTTTTTGAGATTGGTGTGAACAAGAAAAAATTACAAGTGTTATAAGAAAAATAACAATTAAAATTTACCGAATAATTTTTAAGGGCACTTTTTTCTCGTAGTAAATTAATTTTCTTGTCATAGTTTTATCTCTTTTTATTTAATAGTTGTAGGCCTAATAAAACTTATTATATTATCAGTACTTCTCTAAAAACTCAACGCCAATCTTTTTTTCTCCTTTGTAGAGAACAATAATTCTTCCAAGTATATCCGTTACCAGCCGGAGAGGCTCACGGTCTTTGGAAGACAATCGCAGGTTGGCTACAAAATCACCATTGTTATTGTACTTTTTAATATTCACTCTTTTACCATTCGCATCTTTTAAAGGCTCGAATCCTTCATCCGGAATGCCGGGGCCATTAACAATGAGATAAGCATTGCCCCAAAAATCTGTGGCAACATCAGTAAAACAAATAGGGCCATCAGGCGGATCGGGATAGGCAAAACCGAGCAAAAAGTGTCCGTCAGACGTCATCTTTTGGCAAGGGCCAAAATAGCTGGCGACAAACAGGTCGTCGTTAGCGTCAAAAGCCAAACCATAGGGAACATTAAATTCACCCGGGAATAATCCTTTTCTACCAATGTTCTGAACAAATTCACCGGAATGCTCAAACACACTCACCCGGTTATTGTCACTGTCTCCGACATAAAGACGCCGCTCGCGGCTGATCGCCATCCCATGTGTATCCATAACTTTTCCAGCGCCGGCGCCTTTTCCGGCAAAACCATAGAGATATTTTCCATCCTGCGAAATGGCTTGAATACGGGGCGGTCCGGTTTTTTGATCACTGACAAAAATAAGCCCATCAACATCCACAGCAAGGTTAAACGGCATCACAAGACTGCTATCAAAATTGCCTTTTGATTCTCCAATTGCTTCGATAAATGCACCATCATTTGTAAATCGTTGGATTCTTCCATCCAGGATCAGGATGTTGCCATTATGTTCAAGGGCAATAGCTTTTGGATCTTTTAAATGTTTCAGATTATCGATCGGTTCGCCCCATTCTTTAACCGTTTTGTATTGGGGCCGTTCTCCATTTAACAGCACAGTAGCCCAGAGATAACGATTGCTGGTTACATTCACTTCTGCCCCAATATGAATTTCCGGTGATTTCGGCACTTTTTTTGGCGCTTGGTAAAGACCGTCCTTTGTTATAGTGCCTACTGCTTTATTTCCACCCGCAATGTTGTTAACAAACCATTTAACCTTGTTCGTCGCATATGCGGATATCAGCCGGCCCGGTTCCTTCACAACATAGAACTGCTGCTCGCCGCCGGGTTTCACCTCTGTCATTGTGGGTTTTATTCTCGCCCGGTTCATGGCATCAGGTTCCGTGGCAGAGCTTTGTTGAAATAGTATAAACATTGCAAGCACCAACCAGCCGGATAAAACGATACGTCTGTTAAAAAAATATTTATTCTTCATGATTTTTGATCCATTTTTATTTTTGAATTTTGTGATTTGTAATCTGATCAAAGCGGTTCAAATATCTCAAAACCCATTGTTTCACCACTTTTATAGATAAAATAGATATAATCTTTTTCATCAACATAGACCCAATTTTCAGCATGTGCTTTTACACTCAAAGACAGTGAGCTGACATAGTCGCCATTGTTGTTAAATTTCATCATACTGACCACTTTGCCTTCTGTCACTTCAACTTCTCCTCCATAGCCTCTTGATCCACGAACCATGGCATAAATATTACCCCATTGATCATCTGTTATTGAATGGATATACACCGAACCTTCCGGTGGGTTGGATTCAAATGCTGTTTTTATAAAGTTGCCGTCTTTATCAAATTTTTGTAAAGAACCATAGTAACCGGAAACAAAAACATCGTCGTTTTGATCAACTGTAATCCCGTGTGAAGCATTAAAATCTTCACGGTAAGGACCATCCTGCCCCCATGATTTGATAAATTCTCCGTCGGGAGTATAGATATTTACACGCATGTTATCGACATCAATCATAAATAAACGACCCTCACTGTCAAAGTCTATCCCATGCGCACGAAGCATTTCACCAGGTCCGGAGCCTTTTTCTGCAAACGTCCGCAAAAGCTCCCCCTCATGGCTGAACACCTGCACACGCGGACCAAAGGGCTTTTGGTCGCTGACATAAATATTGCCCTTGTCATCCGCTCGAACAACCCGCGGCAAATAGATTTGTCCCGGCTCATCTCCGACTCCAGAACCTAACTGCCCCAGGTACTCGCCTTGCTGAGTAAAACGCAACACTTTATTGCCATTATAATCAGCGATCAGCAAGTTGCCATCTTTGTCCATGGCAATGCAATGTGGATTTGTAAAATGCTCGGCATCTTTTATCGGTTCAGTGTATTCGCCAACCATTTTGTAAAATGGTTTTTCCGGCGCCATAATCACTGTTGCAAATAATTTGCAATTGGCGACGCCTTCCACTTTGCCCATAATATGGATTTCATGCGGCGACGGCGTTTTGTCAGGCGCCCGATAGACGCCCTCTTTATCGATAGCACCAAATTCGCTGTTTCCGCCGGGGATATTGTTTACCGACCATTCGACATTTTCCGCCAACTTTGCCGGTCTCATCGTGGTCATTTTTATCACTTTAAACTTTTGTTGTTCGCCCGGCTCTAGTGTCACTACTGACGGATGGATTGAGGCCCGCCCGAGTTGTTGCACGTTTTGAGCAAACGTTAGTGAATGACCTGCGACAAGCAAAATAACAGCCATAGAAAAAAAAGAATGCCTGTATTGTGCGGATAGTTTTTGGGAAAAAAGATACACAGGTAATCGTTTCATTTGATCATCCTTTTTAAAAAGATTGTTTAACCACTGTTTAATATAAAAATGTCTGCCATTTGGGCAGTTGAACCAGCAACATTTCATAGACCATACCCTTTGTCTCCGCCGGTGATCCCTCTGTCCTGGCCGAGTTCAAATCTCTTACTCGTTCCGGATCGACGACCTCAACCCAGGCGACAGAATAAATATGATCATCTCTACCAATGGTAATGCTTTCAGCAAAGAACACCCTTCTCTTGTCTGGTGAGAAAATAGGGCCGTGATTGATCAACTTTTTTTCATCAATACTGTAGGTCAACAAATATAGAGACGACTGCGTATCCTTGCGTCCTTTAATGACAACCTCCGGTCCGTGTGCGAGATAAAAAAGAGTGTTTTGGGGACCGAGTGTAAATCCTAACTGACTGACTTCCGGATTTCTGGGCATTCCCTGGTAGGCTTCGGGCCTCATGTCGGCAATTGCCTGAATGTAATTCGTCAAGGGATTAAATTCGAACAGCGTCGTCGTCTCAAAATGTAATCCCCAAAAACTGTTTGTTTTAGGATTCCATTCGATACTTCGCCAGTTGTGCTTAAAATCCCCTTTTAAAGTTGCCTCAGCTGACTGTGCAAAAGGAACACGTTTCAGATCCAGTCCTTTGATATAACTGACTGTCCTGTCCTGAGTGGGATCGAATTTCCAGATTTGGCCATCCATCGTAGAACCATAGAGGCAACCGGTCGGATCCAGAGGCATTGTTCGACAAATCATTTCCCATTCTGTTGGATGGTGTCCCCATTCCCCGCGATGCTGAACCGCACCCCAATAACGCAAATCATCTTGATTTATATTATAAGACACCAACATACCGGAAGGCCATGTGAGACCATAAAGAATTTCATTTTTCGTGTCCATCGTCATCGTAATGATTCCTTCATGATAAAATATTTGTGCCAGGTCTGTAAATTTTCCAGTAGAAAGGTCATAATTCATGAAATGGCCACCTTGGTAAGGTTGTTTGCCATTATATTCTGTGCCAGGCAAGCCTGCTCTACTATAAAAGCTTGTATGCGTGGCGAACCAGATTTTCCCTTTGTGTTCGAACATTTGGGTATGGATCTTTCCATTAGAAAACTGTTTTTTTGAATCTTCGCCCACAATTTCATCCAATTTGGCGATCAAAGTCACCTTTTTTGTGACAGGATCAAAGCTAAAAAAACGAGCTGCATAATCATTCTTGTGAGTTCCGATGGAAAAATATATTTTTCCATCAGAGGCGGCTATTAATCCCGTATACTCGCTATCTCCCCAGAGAAAATCTGGCTGATAAATTTCTGCTGTGATTGTTTTTTTTACCGAATCGAGAGGTATTGTTTTTTTAACAGAATCCATTGCTGTGGCGGAAATGTAAAACAAAAAAAATATCCCTATCAAGATGGTGCAACGACGTTTTGATCGATTTCTACTAGGTAACATTGATTTTTCTCCTTTTTGTAAAATTTGGTAGTATATTAAATAATTGACATTTTTAAGATTTCTCTTTCCAATACCTTTCAATTTCTTCCAGGCTCTTTCCTTTTGTTTCAGGAACAAATTTATAGAAAAAGAAAGTCGAAATTAAACAGGTAGCGGCAAAAGTAAAAAAGCCTGCATTCATGCCTATTTTTGCAACGAACCAGGGGAAAATAAATGCCGTACCAAAATTGGTTGCCCAGTTGGCAAAAGTGGCAATGGACATAGCTCTTCCGCGAATACGATTCGGGAATATTTCGCCAATCAGCACCCAAATAACTGCGTTGATAGAGAGAGCCAGGCTGGCCATATAAATTAATAACATAAGTACAATCCACAACCCAGATGCAACACCCAGCGTAAATTGCATAGCGATGATGAACAAGGAAATAGTTGTTGCCGCCATGCCGCCAAGAAGTAATGGTCGGCGGCCCCATTTATCAATTTTCCAAAGGGCTATTATAGTAAATATGAAATTGATAATGCCAATAGCCACCTGAAATTGTAAAGCGCTGTCCAGCGCAAATCCTGCATGTCTCAGGATGTCAGGACCATAATAAACGATAATATTAACTCCGGTAAACTGTCCGAAAAAGGATAGACCAACGCCGACAATCAAGGCCAGGCGCAGACCGGGTTTGAAGAGTTCCGAAAGTGTTCCTTCTTCTTCATCAAGAGCGCTTTTAATATCCTGAAGTTCAGCATTTGCAACTTCTGCGCCGCTTATTTTTTCGAGAATGGAATAGCCGAGTTTTTCCTGACCGTCTTTAATCAACCAGCGCGGACTCTCGGGAACAATGAACAAAAGTCCGGTGAAGAGAAGTGCAGGTATCATTTCGGCGCCGAACATACCGCGCCATATTTCGCCAACAAAAATGTTGTGTAATACTCCGCCGCCAAAAGCCGTTGTGTTGTTTTCTGCAAAACCCAGCAGCGACCAGTTAGAGAAAAAAGCAAGTAGGATTCCGATAACGATGGAAAGCTGATACAATGCCACCAGTCTGCCGCGAATTTTTGGCGGGGAGAATTCTGATATATAAAGGGGAGCTAATACTGATGCCATGCCAACGCCTAAACCGCCTATCAGCCGCGCAATAATAAGTATATTAAATGTTGGTGCAATGGTTGATCCTAAAGCTGAAATAAAAAATAAAACGCCTGCTGAAATTAAAATGGGTTTACGACCGAATCGATCGCTTAAGGCGCCTGCAATCATTGCTCCCAGGATGCAACCCACGAGCGCCGAGCTGCCGAACCAACCGACTTCCAGTTTGCTTAATGCGTATTGCAGCTCAACAAATCCAAATGTTCCTGAAATAACTGCCGTGTCAAATCCGAACAACAGTCCGCCCAGTGATGCTACAAAACAGATAAGTGCCAGGTATGCTTTCGACCCATTTTTTTTATTTTGAATTTCCAATCCATCCTCCAAAGTTTTTCATTACTTTGTAATAAATCTATTGTATGGCAATCAACTCAACAATTGATAAGACCTGAACAAGATGCGCGGCACATGGAAAAAACCTTTCCACCCATTGGCTTTCGCTGTCCACACAGGGCTGCCATCACGATTGAGATAGCCATACCACTCGCCATGATCGGGATCAGGAAATTTGGCAAATGTATACTCATGCACTTTTTCATACCAGTCCTTTATGTCACTTCTGCCGGTTTTCGCCCAGGCAAATAGTAGAGCATAAAGCGTTTCGCCATGGGGCCACCACAATTTTGTGTCCGCTTCAATATTCTCTGACGGTGTCCAGTCGTAATTTGTGATATAGCGGAGACCGCCGAATTCTTTGTCCCAGCCATGCTCCAATGAGGCCAAAACAATATCGGTGGCTGAAGACATCAACTCTTCATTATTGTTTTTCTCTGCCACTTCCATCAGCATCCAGGCGCTTTCAATTGCATGCCCCGGATGAAACATACGCCCTTCTGGTAAATCAAGAACGAGAGAGCCATCCATTGCCACATTTTCGAAAAGTACCTTGTGCTCCGGTTTCCAATGTTTTTCGATAATCGATTTCCAGGAAAGATCTATATCATCTTCATATTTTTTGTCCGGCCAGACATCATTGTAAACCCAGGCAACAGTGAGCCGCACCATATCGTGTGCGTGAAGATGAAATTCAGCATTAACAGGATACCCCAGCAGTGGAGTATCACTGGGTTGTCCTAAACGTTTCATCATAAAATCATACATCTCTACTGCTTTTTGTTTTAGTGTGTCGGAAGTTTCAATTTTACAATATTCTGCGATGGCAATGGATGCAAAAACTTCGGTATACAAGCTTAAAACGCCCGACAGAGGATTTCCTTTCCTATCTAACCTGAAATACATTTTTCCGTCATCTTTAAAAGCATATTCGAGCATGAAATCCAAACCGTGTTTGGCATAATCACGCCAGCGCTGTTCAGGTTTGTAGTTGTTGAAAAGGTGACTGAACATCCAAATTTCACGTCCGGTCATCCACATATCTTTGTCATAAGAATAAGGTGCTCCGTCTCTCTCCAAACGGGTTAAATAACCGCCGTGCTCTTTATCGATTGAGTGCTTTTCCCACCAAGGGACTATATCATCAAATAAAGCCGTGTGATAATGATTCCGCAGTTCTTCTCTGCGACTTTCCGGAATGTAATTTTTTGAAACCATAATTATTGATTCTCCAACATTATATTTTTATATTTTTCAAATGAACTCGCTATTTTACTCTCCGCAGTAAAATCCCACAGATTTATATCCAATTCTTGCATCATGAGCATAGTGGTTATCCATCCCTGTGTCCATCCGGTTTCGGTACTCCAAACACCCCAGCCAAGATCTGCGTTCGATCCCCAATATTCCCAGCGATTGTATTCAAAAGCGCGGAACCAAACACCATCCAGTTCAGGACGTGAATCTGAACGAACCTGGATTTTCACCATAAAATCAGCCAGTTTGTTAACAGCATCTTTAATCTTTTCATCACCGGTAACCGCCGCCGCTTCTGTAAGACTAAGAAATGCAAAGTTGGATGTGTAGAGCATATCAGCAATGGGATCTCCATTTTCCTGAATAAGCGGCGCTTCATTTGTACCATAGTCTGCATTTGACTCCGGTGGGCCATATTTACCATGCCCCACATTGCCAAGGTCTTCGCGAATTGCTCCACTTTCATCCTGAAAAGACAATAAATCATCGACCATTTGATTGAGCCATTCTCTATGTTGAGGTGTGTCCTCCATCCGAAGCAGCCAGGCTAAAGGCAGCACCATGCGTGCTCTTTCCTGTTGCAAACCGTTAGTCCAATGCCATTCTTCGGGATAAGCTTGCATCATGTTCCCTATTCCTATTTTTGCTATTTTGAGCAGCGGTTCGTAATTCGTTTTATCGTATAGCCACAGATACATAGCCATAATCCAGGACTGATAATGAGGTGCAAAATGATAATAATCCTTAGCATCCCGGTAATGCTCCCAACCTAACGCCAAGGTATTACTGCTTGAAGGAGAGCTGTCTAATCTTCGTGGCTTAAATCCAGTTGTTGATGAGGTTGCGCGGTAATTTGCCAGAATACATGCCATGACCCCTTCATCCCAGCGGTCAATTTTTAATGCAGCAGCAGTAGCTAATGTCCCCATAACTATTCGGGCATTATCATCTGCATAATAAACACCTTCATTATCATTTTCACGTTCATACCAATCGATAAAACCAAACTCTGTATTGTTTGGGTCATTACGCGGTCCCTGTCTCATACGTGAATTAAAATAAACATAATCCTGAAGATTTTCTGCAGTGGCTTTATCAAGATTATTTCCATCTATCATACCACGCATTGCAATTGCCATGGCTGATTCACTGGTACAATCACCACGCCGTGATTCACTAATATTCTGGGAACCATCAAAATTGATTTTTGAAGAGAAACACTCTCGAATACCATCTTTCCCATATTCACCATCTGCAGTAATTTTTAGCTTTTCTCCATTTTCAACCTGAAGAGAAGTTGCCAATAAATTACTTTTGTAGAACCACTCAACACCTCGAGATATTGCCTGTGAGCGTTCATTTTGTGATATCGTTTTATCTTTGGAATAACTCGGGCGAACAGATTCAGTCCAATTTAATTTAAGAGTTACTTCAGCGGGTTGAAGCCAATTAAATACAAAACCCCAGATTGATACCCAAGCGTCTTTCGGTGCATATCGCCCTGTAATAAACTGGCTCAGTTTTGTTGTGGAAACGAGAGCATCTGTTTCCGGCAACTCAAAAAGTACAGGGTGCGTCTCTGTACTGTCCAGTCCATAAACGGCTGTATCAAAACCAGCAACGTTGGCCAAAACTAAATGGGGCGTTTCAGCTTGCATTGAGACATAGTGTGCGTCATGAATCATGACGATCCGCATTTTTTTCAGGAATTTTCCAAACACATCCGAAGTGACAACAGCCCTTTCCCGTTCTATTTTCTGCACATCGCCGGTTTTTATACCAGGCAGGCTGTCCGGAAACTCAATATACAATTTGATGTTTTTAGCTTCCGCTTTTTCGAAAAATCCATCGGGAAGTACAACTTTTCCAGCAGGATAATTATCTGCCAAAACAAGAATGCCTGATTGCAGCGCAGCAATTTCAATTGCCTCTTCAGCAGAAGAAAATCTCTGAAAATCACCGTTTGATTCTACCACAGTGCGGTAAAGATCGTTTTCTTCACTACAGACAAATATTATCTTGTCGTTGGTTTTATTGCTACAGCCAATAAACAGCGTCATGCTCATGGTAATTAGAGATAACGCTACGAATATTTTATTCATGTTAATTCTCCAATTTCACTCTTTATATATGAGTTTACCCGTATTATTCCTTACTGAGAATGATCCGCCTCACTCGCACATTGGCTGATTTATCGTTTTCGACCAATCCAAAAAGAAGACGATTATCTCTATCATTATTTTTTGTCATTGTAACATTCATTAATCTAAATGTTTTAAATTGACCGCCAGTACCCTGAATGGTTCCCGTGTATCGATTCTCCCCATCCATTATATTGTAAAAATAGAATTCACTGCCAGCAATACTATCGTCACATGCATATTCAATATCAACATGGTATTCACCATCTTCGTAGGGAAAATGGTACCAGCGTAGTTCATTTTTAGGCGAACCTGATTTCACAAATCCGGAAACGCTCTGCGATTCCCAATCGTAACGAGCTTCCTCACCTCTGATTCTGGCATCGCGGGCATAAAAACTGACCTTTTTTTGTGAATCTCGGTAGCCGTATCCCGGGGTTACTTTAACTTGCCTGTCTTCAATCTCAACCAGGATTACTGTATTGTAAGGATCGAGTGGCAGGGAAGGTAGTGTAAACAGAAGTTTGTTACCTTTCTGTTCAAATTCTATTTTTTTTCCGTTGGCAAGAAAATATGCGTTTTTGACCTTGTTTTCTAAACCCACAATTTCAAGCCTGGTTCCTGGCCAATTGACAATATGAAAATATATTTTACCGGGCTTTGTTGTACATTTCCAGGTAATATCGGGATAAAAAAATGGGGTGTGATCTGTTCCGTAAATGGCTTTACCATTTACCTGTATCCATTTACCTATCGTGCGCAGGATATTTTGGCTTGCTTCCGGTATCACACCATCAGCAGTAGGTCCCACGTTCAGTAAATAGTTGCCGCCTTTACTCACAACATCCGTGAGTTTATAAATTAAATCGTGTGGGTCTTTCCAGTTCTGATCATTCTTTTTATAACCCCAGGTGTCATTCAACGTTGCAGGAATTTCCCAGGCTTTCCAGTCGTAAACCATGGTAGGAATGGAATTGTCATTCATCTGAATATAATCACCCAGGTTAAAACCGATTCGGTTATTGACCAGACATGTGGGCTGTAATTCCTTTACATTTTGCTTGAGCAAGAGTGCTTGTTCCTGGGTAAGCAATATTGGGGTATCAAACCAGATTAGCGCCAGATCATCATAATTTTTCAACAACTCGCTTACCTGAGGTAATGCTTTCCCTTCGACATAAAGTTTCGGATCGCGCTCTTCGGGAAAATCCCAGGTATTGCCACCTGCGTTTGGTTCGTGCCAGTCCTGGGCCTGTGAGTAATAAAAACCAAACCTGATCCCGCGTTTGGCGTTGGATTTTGCCAGTTCTTTCATCGGGTCGCGCTTGAAAGGCGTCCGGTCCACAATATTATAATCTGACACTCTGGAGTGATACATTGCGAAACCATCATGATGTTTTGAAGTGATAACCATATATTTCATACCTGCGTCCAAGGCCAGTTGCGACCATTCATCCGCGTTGAATTTCACTGGATTGAATTTCCCGGCCAGTTGCTCATATTCTTTAACAGGAATTTGCCGGTTGTGCATGATCCATTCGCCGATACCACGTACATATTCACCTTTCCATTCACCCGCCGGAATCGAGTAAAGCCCCCAGTGGATGAACATACCAAATTTCATGTCCTGGAATTTTTCGAGGGGTGATTTAATTTTAATGGTGTCGTTTGATTTCTTGTCTTCACAGGACATCGTTAGCGAAGCAAACAAAATAATCAACCCTGAGATGATTTGTAGAAATTTTCCGTTTTTTCGGGTAGGCATGTCACCTCCATTCTGGTAAATTTTGTATAAGAAGGCGCATGCCTCTTACAGAACCGCACTTTTTGTTCCTATTTCCTGTATAGACTGTAATATTTTCAGAAAACGAAATAGAATGCCACTGTCCAGTTCCTTTTTTAATAGTGCTATTTATTCCCTTCTATTATACCTTTGATTAGTAAAATTATTTTTTCAGCGACTCAATCTTCATCGCAAGATTTTCTCTCACTTTGAACAAGGCTTCCGGGTCTTGAGTATAATCCCACCATTCAGGACATATTTCATTGACCATTTCTTTTACAAAATCTTCATATCCATTCTTCTCAAGAATAGCAAAGTACTCATAATCTTCAAGTCCCTCGCGAAGATTTTTTAACCGTATAGAAGTAACCGCTCCATCAAATCCAGCCTCCTGGCCGGGATATAAAAGCATACCTCCTCCGTTATAATATCTTGCCGTTTTATCGCCCATGTGTCCGTAATACGCAAAAGCCGGCACCAGCCATGGACCATTGTCATCATACCATCCAGTTGTGGTCCAATACAACAACCCGTTAATATCATATTGCCGATTTAACCAGGTTGGAATCCGGTACATAATTAATGGCCGGTCGATATGCCAGTAAGGAGGGTTCTTATCTTTTAATTTTTCATAATCAGGATGATAAGAAGGTGCAGGTTGGACCAATGCAGTATATGACCAAACCTCATCGCCATTTGCTATTTTTTCCTGAATGGACTTCCGGTCGATAAAACCAAACAACGGACACCAAATATCAATTGAGGAATCAAGGTCGGGCCAGGATGGGTCGTGCTTATACGTTTGTTCAACAACCACACGTTTAAGTTCCGGTGCTGCCTCATTGGCTACTTTTGCAAGGTTAATTACCTGGTTATAATCTTTTACAGAATTCGGTTCGTCTATCAAATATATATAGGCCCTTTCTTCCCAGTCATTTGCCTGAAGGTAATGGTACATTTCACGATAATATCGCTTCGATTTTTCAATAGCAATAGGATCTGTCTGATTTTCCGGGGTTGGCGAAGAACTGTTTGAAGTACTGGTCATAAATTTTGCCCTCGGGATTTCAAAATCAACCAGATTAGTTTCTTCAATGTACTTCCTGAGTTTTTCGTGCTTTTCCGGAATAATTGTTAATGAACCATCATCATTCACCTGTGGCTGTAAGCTGTGTGGAATCGGGGGATTAACACGATGTCTGGCCAGCTCTTTGCAGAACTGCATTTCAATTTCCTGAAATCTTTCAGAATGCGAATCAATTCCCCATGCTTTTGCAATGTGAGAAAAGTGACCAAGATGTGTTCGATGTGTAGCGACATCAGGTAAAGTAAAATTCCATACTTTTAATGTTACTGGAATTTCAGATAATATTTTTTCATCTGCTGTCACTTTGAAAACTCCGGTATAAGTCCCAGCATTTGTATTTTCCGGAACATATACATCCATCCATATAGTGCAATGCCGGCCAGGATATAAATTTATTGGATAAGCGCTATATTTGGCTCCAATATACTTTCTTCCTGAAGGCGTTTCGACTCTTTGGTATTGTTTAATAGAATCTCCTGATAAGGGATTGAGAAATGGAAGTAAAGGATCTGGAAAAAGACCAGAAGCAAAATCCGCTCTGGGTGAAGAATTGCGAACATGAACATTTTCTGTACGGAACATTTTTATGTTTTCTCTACCTATCTTGCCATTATCTCCCCCAAGGTCAGAAATTTCAACTTTTATGTTTTGCAATCGATTATTTTCACCGGCGGAAATAACTACCTGAAAAGCCTCGTATTCATTTTTTGCAGCCCTAATATCTACGCTGGATTTACCACTTATTGGTTCTCCATCCAAAGCTCGTTGCATTGAGTTCAGGGCTGTCAACCGGATCAGATTATCATTTTCTTCTTTGCAGCTAAAAGTTAGTAACATGATAAAAATCAATAGAAGTATTTTATTGAACATAATTATCTCCTATCCATTTAATAAAATTTATTTATGTAATATTTATTATTCCCACTATTCCGACAATCGCCATTATTAAAGTAAATAGCGTAATAATTCCGTAGATAATATTCTTCTTAACACCTGCGGTATATTCGCCTAATTGATCCTTTTTGTTTATCTGCATCCACATTAAGCCTAATATTAAAGGCGTAGCGATAATTCCTAAAACTTGTGAAGCAATCATAATAAGCACCGGGCGACCACCGACAATAGGGACAACAAGACCAAGAAGAGCATAAAATATAACTATACGTCTATTCTTTTTAGTGGAAAGGTCTAATTTTTCATTATTGTAATCAGCCAATAATAATGGCACTAACATATAATGAGGAAATAGAGAGGATAATCCGGCAGCAACAATTCCGGCAACAAAAATTGAAATTGCAAATCGTCCAGCAAGTGGTTCAAGGAGTTTTACCATATCAATTGCATTATCAACGTGCAATCCCAACGGATAAAGCGTACCAGCCGCAGAAGCCATAATTGCAACACTTAAGATAAACATCAAGCCGGCTGAAACTCTTGCATCTTTCTTCTCACTATCTTGCTGAGATATATTCCAACCTTTCTCTTTAACCGTAATAGAACGGACAACAAATAGTACTCCGCCCATTGTAGTACCGATCATTCCGGCAACAATTAAAGAAGCGTTATCGCCAATAGGAATGTTTGGGATTATTCCTTCAATCACTTGCATTGGATCCGAAACAACCATAAATGAGGATAATACAAAATTCATTCCCATAATTCCTACAAATAGAGCTAAGATTTTTTCAATAAGGGAATATTTTCCATTGAATAAAAGTGCTACAATAGTTCCACCCAAAATAATGGTTGTAACTATTGTATTAAAACCTTCGCCGGAAGATGTTAGTGGTCTCGACCATTCTCGAATTACATCAGTCACAATAGCCATTACTCCGACGCTTGAAACCATTTCGGAAACAATCAAAGTCCATAAAACAACTTGTGCAACACCTTTTCCATAATTATCCTTAAAACTTTGGATAGCCGATTTTCCGGTTACAATTGTATATTGCCCAAAAGTAATTATTAGGAAATAAGTAAATAGGCAGGAGAGAAGAACAGCCCAAGTTAAGCTCATGCCATAGTCAGCGCCACCCGATGCCATTGATGTAACGCTTCCTGTGCCAATGTTGTAGCCTACTAAAAAAAGACCGGGGCCAACTGCTGATGCAAAGAGTATTATTTTCTTCCAAATGTTCATATGTTTTTTCCTAATCCTGTGTTTGAGATGTTGAAGAAAAGTGGTAGTTCTGATCGACTACCATTTTCAACAACCAATGACTTTTTTATGCAGGCAATGACCTTGACATGAGCGCCACAAAAAATATAACTCACTACAGGTCCGCAGGATCAATCACAACATGCTTAATCGTGTTATCCTCACCGTCAGCATAAGGTGTTTCGCGCGTGTTGTAGGCATATGTAAGGTGCAACAATCCGTCGCGTGTCTGAATCATTGAAGGATAATGATAGCGTCCACGTTGGCCCATCATTATCCGAAATAGCGCATAGCGACATCTTTTGCGTTTCGTTGTATAGCGGGCAACAGCATACGTCCTTTATGCGCACCATATTGCAGGGTGATCGGCTGCAAACGTGTCATCCAGCCGATACTGCGTAGAACGGCGTCTTTACTCAGGCTCAGAATTTCCACGTCATACGCTGCGATGGTTTTTTTTGTGCGGCATCGGCTTCGGAAGTAAGACGAAGGGCTGCTTGCAGTTTTTCTGCAACTTCTTCCGCAAAATCATTGCCTGGATTCAGAAATATATTGTCCTGCCACGCCCACTCTGGCGCCCCCTCGCCCGAATAATCTACTGAAGTACGTACCTTCAGCACTGCCGCATGCCACACAAGGAAAAGCGTATTCTTACTGTTCAAGAACAGCACGGGATTGCCATCGGGCAAATAAGGCGTCTCGGCCATCAAAAACGGCACACTCCAAGTATCCGCTCCCTGACGCAAACGAGTCTCCATTAATTTCGAAATCATTGCTATTGTTTCAGTTTTTCCAACAGATCCCGGATTTCTGTTCTGTATTTTTGCAGCAGGAAATAATCAATTTCATAATCAAAGGCATCTCTTGGTTCGGCAATATTCGCTTTTTTCGCGACATACTTGACAGCCTCATTTAAAAGGATACCCGCATTAGCAGACTCTTTTTTATCTATTGTTTCCCGCAAAAGGCACAACATGTTAAAATCCTCTATGCCATCACGAGTGGCTTCCCACCTTCTTGAAGCGACGACCTCACGACCATCAAAAGCGATCACTCCATACTCCGGTTCTTTTTCCGGTAAAGTATTCCAAAAATCGTGATACTTGTATGTCCAATATCCTCCACCTTCCAGACCCCAATCAAATACAATCCAGGCTTGGCCCCGATAGAATCCGAGCGGCTTAAGAACTCGGCAGTGGTCCGGTGCATCATACGTCCAGACTGGCTTGCCTTTGCCTCGCATAGCATCAATATAAGGTTGGCCCAAAGCTCGGATCGTCCCCATTGATGGTTGCCAGACATCTGTATAGGATGCCATCTCTTTAATCATTTCTATTGTTATGGCCCCAGTAGGATTGGCATAGACCAAAAAATTGGGATCAATCGACTTTATTTCTTTTGCCCGTTTCATATAATAGTCGATACTACCAACAAGTCCGGGTTCATCCTGAGGATAAAACATAAAATCCTTGTAATCTAAGCCTATTTGGCGAAGGTGTTCCATCATCTTTTTTGCATAGTTTTGCTGTGCTCTTTTTTTTAGGCTATCTTCGATTTTTATACCTTTTGGAAAGGATGGTGTTATCGGGTAGCCATATGATATTTTGTCAACCTGCTTGATTTGACTCACACTTGCGTCATGACTTGACCAGTCTAATGCCCCAACAAGCTCACCTTTTTCATTTACCTGTGCTGATGGTAAAGGGATTCCTCTCCAAACCGTTTGTAGATGCTCATCAAGATCAGCGATCATGTTCCTTGAGCCAAGTTTATTCTGCGCCCAGAAATTGGCGGCATAATGACTCTCTTCCGGTAAACGGATATTCGACACCTTAAAATCGATACCCAAGGGAATGGTTGAAGCCATTTCATCCAGCATTCTGATATCCCATGAAAAAATATGATTACCTGGTTTCAAGTTTTTTGTATCTATATTGATCCATAATTTTTGCACAGCGCCGGGCGCTAAATCAATTAAATAGCCGCCTGCCATTGGAGCTAATAAATCCGGAACGATTTCACCGTATCGACTGGGCAAGTCGCCTCCATTCTGGTAAATTTAGTGTAAAGAGGCGCATGCCCCTCACAGAACCGGACTTTTTGTTCCTATTTCCTGTTTAGACTGTAGTATTTTCAGATAACGAAATAGAATGCCACTGTCCAGTTCCTTTTTTAAGGATGCTATTTATTCCCTTCTGTTATACCTCTCCACGAATCCGTACGGAATGGTGAAGCCGGAAGTCCTGCTTTATTGTAAAAATTACATACCGGGTTGCTCGCCCAGGTATAACGTACAGCCATAGGACTGGGAACCTCGGGACTGGACACAAGAATTGTTTCACCATCAATTTTCTCAGCCGGATTAGCAAAAAGAACAACTCCTCCGGTTACAGAAAAAAGTAAAATAATCGAGAACAGTGCTAAAATAGATAATTTCATTTTTTTAATTATTAAAATTCCTATTTTAGTTGAACCTTAAATTCATAATCACCTGATCCAACAGTAAAAATAGCTGCGCTTAATGCGAGCTCTTTAAATATCACGCCATCAACATTGTTTACCATTTCTCCATTATTTAATAAGAGGTGCTCACTTTCAAAAATAGTCGGTTTATTGTTTCCCAAAGTCGGCACATAGACTTTAGCGCTGGTATTTGCCGGTATTGAAATTTTCATAGACAACTGCTTCTTTTCTTTTTCCCAAAAGCTGTGTAAAGAACCATACATTGTTTCTATTGAGGCCTTTGCCCAGGTCAAATCGCCGACAGGTTTTGGCGCAATAACAGTCCGTTTAAATCCGGGCTGTTCCGGATCATCACGTAAACCGGCGAGAGAACCATAATACCATTCACCAACAGCACCAAAGACAACATGGTTACGAGAATTCATTTCAGGACCTTCAGTATCACTATTCCACAGTTCCCAGATGGTAGTTGCACCTTTCTCAACCATATATCCCCATGATGGATAAGTATTTTGAGTTGCTAATTTATAAGCCAGGTCATGATACCCATGTTGACTTAGGGCAGGCAGCAAATAGGCTGAGCCAAAGAATCCGGTAGATAAATGGTTATCACGGTTGGTTATGTCCTCAGCAATATTAGCGGCTATGGATGGAATTAACTCCTCAGGCGCAATGCCGAAATAAAGCGGCAAAAGGTTAGCCATCTGGGTAGCGCCTTCATATTGATTATTTTTTCTATCCAGATACACTCTGTTGTACGCATTCGCAATTGTTTTTGCCAATTGTTTGTATTCCTCTGCATCATCGCTTTTTCCTAGAATTTCCGCCATCTTTTCCAACAATTTAGCACTGTGATAAATGTAGGCTGTTCCGATGGGCTTGAAAGGAGACTTTACAACTGCGTTCCAGTCACCATAACCCTTTTCTGTGTATAAATAGCCTTTGGTTTGATTTTTTATATAATTAAGCCAGGCATCCATCGCCCAATAATTTTCTTCGATAATTCGTTTATCACCATAAAACCGGTAAATCATCCATGGGATAATAATCACAGCGTCGCCAAATCCAGGCTGTGCTGGTATGGTAACCACAATTGTTGGACTAACATTATGTACGGCTCCATTATTTTCCTGACAATCGGTAATATCATGCATCCATTTGGAATAGAAACGAGCCATATTCCTATTGTAACAGGCGGTTGCGGAAAACAACAGCGGGTCCCCCATCCAGCCGAGCCGTTCATCCCGTTGTGGACAATCAGTGGGAACACTGTGCATATTTCCCCTCAAACCCCAGGTAATATTTTTGTGGATTTGATTTATAAGCTCATTTGAGCAGGAAAATTCTCCGATTTGAGGTGCTGTGGAATGCAGGACTCTTCCAATAATGGCCTCTATTCCCGGCGTTCCCGGATAGCCGCTTATTTCGACGTACCTGAATCCGTGATAGGTGAAACGCGGTTGCCATGTTTCAGTCTCCCCACCTTTGAGGATATAGGTGTCCGTGGCTCTGGCTTTACGCAGATTTTCGGTGTAAATATTTCCATCCTCTTTCAATACTTCCGCAAACCGTAATACCACTTTTGTTCCCACATCACTTTTTACCATTAATCTGACCCAACCGACCATATTTTGTCCCATATCAAAAACAAAAACTCCAGAATCCGGTTCGGTGATTTCTACAGGCTGAATTTCTTGCGTGACCTGAATTGTGGGAGCTTGTTGAGCAACAAGTTTTACTTTTTTCTGTTCAGGAACAATCACCAGTGACCAATTCGAATCATCGAAACTCGGCTTGTCCCAACCCGGAATTTCCAATTGGGCGTCATACGTTTCACCGTGATAAATATGGTTTTCCAGGATTGGCGAATCATGCGCCTTCCAATTACGATCAGTGATAATACGTTCGCTGGTTCCATCTTCATAATCAATCACCAACTGCACAAGTAAGCGCAAAGGTCCTTCGCTGTAAACGATAGACCCTTTTAATCCAAGTCCGCCGCTCCACCACATGTTTCCCAGGATGGCGCCCACAGCATTTTCGCCGTTTTTTAAAAGCAAAGTAACATCATAGGTCTGGTATTGAATTCGGCTGGGGTAATCTGTCCAGCCGGGCGTAAAAATATCGTCTCCCACACGGCTGCCATTAATATGCAGAACATAACTACCTAAACCGCTAACATATACACGAGCCTGTTTCACGTTTTTATTCACCTTAAATTGTTTTCTTAAAATAACTGAGCGTGGTGGAATATAAGTTTCTTTCGAATCAACTTTACCCCACTGTTTGCCACCATATTTTTCGACCACCTTTACCTTATCCCAATTCTTATCCTCAAATTGCGACAAACGCCAGCCCAATTGTTTATTCGTCTCACTCTTCCAGCTTTTGTCAGAATTAACCGCCAGATAGGAGCCATCTTCAAGTTCAATTTTTAAACTTACAATCAGTCCGCACGCAACCCCACGCGCATTGGCAGATTTAACGGCAATTAAATTTCTGCCCGGCTGCAAATATTGTTGACAATCAAACTCATAAACATCTGACCAGCTGTTTCCGCTGCCCAGTTCAACGTCATTGAAATATGCGGTAAAATAGTTATCAGCCGTAATTTTAATGAGTGCATTTTTAATTTTCTTGCCCGCATAAAGATTAAAGGCCTTGCGGAAGAAAACGGGAACATCAATTCCTGTTTCTGTGGGATGCCAGATCCATTCACCCCAGGGCCATTCTTCCGCGGTAATGGCTTTCTTGTCAGATTCCTTGGCAATCCAGTCAGCCTGCCAATCATCAGGTTTCAACAGCCCCATTTCCCACCAGGAAGTTTTACTATAGGGCGAAGATTGCCCCAGCGCATCCCACGTGCTCACTTTCCAGAAATATCTTTTTCGGGATTCTACCGGCGGGCCGTCATATTGAACATGCACCGACTGATCTGAAATTACTTTACCGCTATCCCAAATATCGCCTTTACTTTTCTTTAGTAATCTTTCATCACTTGCAACAAGTATTTGATAAGCCGATTGTACAGCCCCGCGTCGCAGGTCATTGACGAGCCAGGATAATCGCGGCTTTAATACATCGATACCCAGGGGATTTGACTGGTATTCACAACGCAATTGCCGCGGAGCGCCCGGCTGCTGCCTATTTATACCAAATGATAATCCGACAAAAAACAAGATTAAAACTGGAATAATATAGGTGATATATTTAAAAGCTTTATAAAAGCATTGTGACTTCATACCACTATGTTCTCTCATTATTTAATTTCCAAAACATTCTCAAAAATATCACAACCCGGATTACTTAAAATATCAAACACTATCTAAGCCATACCTGGCCCACACGATCAAGGTCACTCACAAGCAATGCCTGCAGTGTGGTTATGGTATGTTGAGTGTAGCACCTGGTTTGGCAGTTTCCTCGCTCATGAATAATGGGTTGCGTACTTTTCCATGGCGTCCATCAAAGCTCTTATGTTCTCAATAGGTACACCTGGATACAAACCGTAGATCATCATCAATCCACCTTTTGGACTTCCCAGCTTCTCAACTTCTTCTTTGATCAGGTCATCTATTTGTTCCGGTGTGCCCTGGGCGGTGATACTCTGCCGGTCAATATCCAGATCAATGCACGTACGACCGGCAAACTTGTCTGCAATCCAGTCTATGCCATTCACTAGATCCTGGAGGTTGATCACTTGAACCCCGCCATCGATCAAATCGTCGACAAGCGTACGAATGTCACCATCCGAATGCATATGAACGATACAGTCCTTGTCACGAGCCGGCTTCATAAGTCTCTGGTAAACGGGTTTTATGTACTTGCAAAAGCTCTTTGGCGAAAGCATTGGCCCAACCTGCATTCCCAGATCTTCGGGATAGCTCATCATATCGGGTTCAAGTTTCAGCCACTTGATCACATATTGAAAGTTGAATTTCTCCACCATTTCCATGAGTATCATGAGGTTAGGTTCTTCGTCTAACATGTCGAAGATTAGATTCTCATAACCACGAATATCCTGCAAGCGAAGAAATGTATGGCCGTGGGGGAGTCCACCGCAGACCAGTTCACCGTTCTCTTTCTGACGTTTAACGCGAGCCTGAATGTTTTGCCAATCAATAGGATAAGTTCCGTCGGTCTTGTCGGGATCAGGAGATGTGTACTCGCCGAATTTGCTCCAGTTTTCCAAAGGATGCTGATGGACTGAGCCCGTAATGCCATTATCGGTTGTTTCCCAGATACAACCCCATGAATCTGTATACGGCTCATCTTTTCGTTGATTCAGGTCGTAATGAGGGGAAACTTTATCCTGTCTGCGGAAATCCGGGAAGAGAAAGGGGTGCGCTTCCATCAGATCCTGCAAAGCGTTCTGATCGTAATGATGCCAGCATGCAGAATTGATTGAGAAGATCATTGGGATGTAATCAGGGCGCTCGAAACGAATTGCCTTAAGTATGTTATCACGTATAGTCATTTGTTATTCCTTTTATCTTAACTGACGGTAATCAAACTCCCTCGCTGTCTCGTAGACTGCTAAAATATTCTCAAGAGGGGCGTCGTAAGGAATGCTGTTTTCCGGACTGATGATAAAACCACCGTTATACCCCACGGTTTTGATACGCTCGATCACTTCATTGCACACATCATCTACAGTACAATTCGGTATCGTGTCCTGTACCGAAATTGTACCATGAAAAGTTAGTTTATCCCCATATCTCTTTTTAACCTCAACCGGGTCCATGCACGCCGACTGGATAGGATTGAGAATGTCAATTCCACATCGAATCAGCATAGGGATAATTTCATTAATATTACCATCGCTGTGATAGAGAATTTTCACGTTTGGATCGGCTTCCTTAACCATTTTAATTAGCTGAGTAAATCGAGGAACATCAAAACGCTCGAACATGGCTGGCGAGAATAACATTCCAATTTGGCCAGCAACATCGCCAACGACTGCTACGATATCATAACCTGCCTTTGCTGCGAGGACTGCTTTGTCAGTTTGAAAAGAGTACAACTGATCATAAAACTCCTCCACGAATTCAGGCTCGACCACCATCATCGTAGACAAATGCTCAAATCCGGCGATATGCCACGCCAACTTGAATGGAAACTCAATTTCCGTGACCGTGATGAATTCCTTGTATGGTTCTAAATTTTTCGTAATTTCATCCACTGAAGGGTAAATGACTTTGGGTAGTGACCAATCCGACAGACTGTCTTTGTCAACGAGTGGGCCATCTTTCCATTCGAGGTACTTCCGATCATCGCCAATTCTTTTCACAATGCCCCATTGATCTTCAAAAGTTTGTTCATCGTGGAAAATGAATTTTTCTCCCTCATTTTCTGCCTCACCATTTAGCACACCATTGACTTTTTTCTCAAAGTCAGGATAACCTGCAGAAACATCAATCCACCGAAAATCTATACCGAGTTTTTGAAAAACCTCTTCTTTAGAATCGGTTTTGAAATATTTTTTAAGCATATCAATAGTCTCAACACGTGGCCAGATGAAATCCATTGGGAGCCTATCAGAAATCTTATAGTTTAAGGTGTCGTGAAAGCGTTCATGCGGGTTCATTATAAATCTTTCGCCAAGTAATTCTTCATCGTTATTGGATGATCCAAACTACACATATACAGCCACACACACGCTGTATCAAAATCCTATGCAGTTTGAAACGTTTCGGTGAGTAAATGTTCATCAAGACCTTTACCAGTATCGAGAAATCGTCCCTTTCGAGCATATCATTCAATCTGGTTTTTTCGTACTAAACGACAGTATCCGCTCGGGATCGATAATACTGAGATACATGCCCCAGCCACCACCAATCTGATCAACCTTGACCAGCACTTTATTCCAGCCTTTTTTCAGCGTTGCACTCAACATATCCGTATTGGGTGTGGCTTTTCGTAGAACGATATTGTCATGAATGAGTTTATCATTCAAATAAACCCGAACGCCATCATTGCTGCCTATTCCCAGCTGAGTTGAAAACACTTTTGGAGATTGAATATAACAAAGTCCATAGGCAACACCGATACTATCGGGATTAAAAGCTTTGGTAAAATCCACATACAATCCATCTTTTTCCGTCCAATTCCGCCAAACCACTTTAACGTCGGCAACACCGCGATATTCTTTGCTGTAATCAATTTCCTTTTCAGGAGGCTGTGCAGTTTTTAACAATCGTGCTTTGGGAGCGGCAAATGGTCCGATAATTTTTAAATTACGTACAAATCGGCAATCAGAGGATAATGTTTGCAAAAAAGAGGTCATTTTTGAACGTTCGGATTGGTTGATAATGCTATTTTTTGCCACAAGATCTTTAAAGATGGTCAGCATTTCCTGATCCACAGGTGCCTGATTATAGATCTGATTTTGCCCCTGGAACCAGAGATCCGCATAATAAACAGGAAGGTGCGCTTTTTGAACTCTGAACAAGATGTCGGGATCATTTGCCACAAGTTTTTCAGCTTTATTAAAATGTTTGTGGGCTTTATTTATCACATCCGGTGTTAAATATCCCCCATCGTCCGGGTTTGAAAATAAGTTAAAATGAATGTCCTGTTTCTCAACAATTTTGTGCATCATATTAAAATAGTCACGAATTGGCTTCGCGGCTTTACCGTAAACTCCTTGGAGAAAATCATCAATCACCACATCCACATTAATAAAAGGATCCCACAACATTTTAGCCAGCACATAGGAGCGCAATTCAGCATTTTCTGCGCCTCCATTTTGAGGTGTCGCCCCCTGACAAAATAATCCGTCAACCCCCTCTCTATAGTAAAAGGGAATATCTTTGCGAATCGCATTGAAATTGGGAAATGGCAATAAATAGTGACTGAAATCCGTGACATAATGCCAGACATACATTTTACCACCTTTTTTACTCCAGGCACGCAGGTGTTTAACATAGTCTACATTTCTCTCACATTCTGTTAAAGCATGGGCATCGCAGGATGGCTGCATATGGCACAATCGGATAATGACATTATCCCGAACTTTTAGTGCTTTTGGTGGCTTTTGTGTGTAAGTATAAGCAAAAGTATCAAAAAACTTGTCCGGATATTTTTCACCCAAAACTTCAGCAATAGCATTCACAAATGTCACGACTGTGGCAGAGTGACTTTCCTCTTTTTCATCCAGTGCCTTGCACTTGTCACATTCACACCAGTCTTCCCAATCATTTTGGGTAATAGAAATAATATTCGCATCTGGATCTTCTTTGATCCATTTTTCGATTTCTTTTATGGCTACTTTTAAAACATCAGGATTGCTAAGACATATTTGTCCCCGTTCATTCACGCGTTTTCCATTTACTAATGAAAAATACTCCGGGTGAGTTTTGAAATATTTTTCCGGAGGCACCAAAGTATAAAAAGTATGACCGAAATAACCTTTGGCATATTTTACTTTTCCGCCCACTTTAGGAGGTAAATCAGCTCGATAGCCGTTTATCTTATTGTGAGTTGCCCAGGTACGATCGAATGCCTCGGTAAAAAAGGTCATTCGATATTCAAAAGCTGGTTTCTGAAGTTCACTTATCTCGTTAATAAATAGTGTCTTCTTTTCTGGTATTTTTATAACATCAGCTGTATACCAGCGACATCCTAAATTTTCCAGAAATGTAAAGACACCATACATTGTACCACGTTTATGCCCACCAATAATTAACAGGTCCTCACCAATCGTTCGAATAAGGAACTCTTCATCTCCCATGGATTTTATATCCACATCCTGAATCAGAGGAGTTGTTAAATCACTCTGACCGATAAAAATTCTTTTTGTCTGTGGCACTGTTGAGGCTAAAACAATTGGTAATGTGCAACCACTCATTTTTTTCACAGTTTTCTGCAATTCATCAGCCGCATATCGCTCAGAAGGTGAGGCGGATTCGGATAGAACAATAATATAATCGCTTTTTCCATTTTCAACGAATACTGTCTTTGCAGTTTTCATGCATGAGACCGAAAGTGACAACAAACATATCATTAACATGACACTTTTTTTATGATAAATCATTTTAGTATCCCTACTTAAAAGTCCTGGTTCACCAATTCGTATAAATGCACACCCTGTTTTTATATTCAAGCAATAATTATTACTCGGCATATATTCCAGTATAGTCTCTGCCGTTTTGCTGATCCGTTTCAAATTTTTGGCTTGTCGCAAATACTTTTACTTCAAAAGGCTTCATTCGGGTAATAAACTCTCCCTTGTCGATAAGAACGTTTTCATCACCATATAACAGATGCAGTTTTCTTTTATTCAAATCATCAAGACCGGTTACTTCGACGGCGTAATGGGGCAAATCATCCTCGTTCACCAGAATAATCAGCCAGTCACTCCCCGTTTTCCGAACAGACGATCTGACGCCAAGTTTGTTGGGGGGAGGCCATCCCTCTTTTTCCCAGATCCAACCTTCAACCTGTCCGGCGGTCATGGCTTCTATTAATCTGACTTTTGCAATATTCTGTTCAGGAGAGGCTAAAAAGGGCTGCAGAATCGACAACTCGCTTGTCAGGGCATACAGTGATTGGCGATAATCTAAAGGTGTTTTTTCTTTTGATGACCCCCAGAAAAAAATTCCCTTTGCACCATACACGATGGATATATAAGCCATCAAGCGGGATTCATTAAAAGAGGAATATGCTTCGGGAGCAAAATAGTGTGACCCGGGTTCACCCAGTTCACTCCACGAAAATGCCTGTAAAACCATCCACACCGGTTTACCCCTGCCGGTTTGTGACCATCGTTCGGTTGTTTTTCCGAGTTTTATGGCATCGCGGATTTTTCCGCGGATAGGATAATAATCACATCCGGTGATATCAATATGATCCATATATTGGCGGCAAAATTTCACATCGCTGTTGCGAGCTTCATTGATCCATATCTGACGATTGTTGTGATCGAGATCTCTGACCAGCTCGATGCCCTCTATTAATCCGGGAATTATTTCTTTGGCCCTTTTCTCGGAATATTTTACAGCCTCGGGCGTTTGCATCCACCATTCACCTTTGTAATCAAAGATGGATGATTCTCCCCCGCGCCACAGCCAACTGGCCGCCGTAAAAGTCCAGACAATTTCATCCGGACCTTCCCAGACTGCTAAAGCCGGATGATCTATAACTGACTCTATCTGTTTTTTCAGATGGTCGGTTTTTCCCGGAGCCAAATCGAGATAATACGCACCCATCATTCCGGCTCGTGATATCCTTTCCAGATCGTTTCTGTTGCTGCACCGCACAAGATTTACACCTGCGCTGGCCATTGCTGTCAGATCAGCATCGCTCTTCGGTAATTCATAAAATCCGATTGGAAAGAGTTCCTGGCCGTTTGTTGAAAGGATATATCCGTTATCCTGAGCATGGGAATTTAATGGAAGAACACCTGCAATGATCAAAAACAGGATGAAGGCAAATACGTTAAACCAGCGCTGTATTCTTCTTTCTTTCATGGTTTGATCCTCTACAGATCGGTTTGGTCATTTGATTATGATTTTTTATTCCGCGCCTAAAACTTCAACCCCAATCTTTTTTTCTCCCTTATAGAGCACAAAAATCTTTTCTGATTCATCTACAACTAATCGGATAGGTTGACGGCCGGGCTCTGATAATCGTAGATTTGCGATAAAGTCACCGTTGTTGTTATACTTGAGAATATTCACTCTTTGACCATTCTCATCTTTTACTACTTTGAAGCCTCCATCCGGAGTGCTTGCGCCCTGTACAATTAAATAAACATTACCCCAGCTATCACACGCAGCGTCTGTAAAGTAAATGGGACCATCAGGTGGATCGGCATAGGCAAAAGCAATGAGAAAATGCCCATCAGATGTCAGTTTCTGACATGGACCAAAATAACTAACGACAAACAAATCGTTATTATCATCCAAATCAAGGCCGTGGGGAATATTAAATTCACCAAGTTTCACACCTTTTCTCCCAATGTTCTGAAGAAATTCACCTGAATGCGCAAACACACTAATCCGCATATTATCAATATCCCCAATATAAAAACGCTGTTCATTGTCGAAAGCAATACTGTGTGTCTGCATAATTTTTCCAGGCCCTATACCTTCACTTGCCCCAAAACCGCGGATGTATTTTCCTTCCCGCGAGAGAACCTGAATACTCGGCGGTACGCACCTTTTGTCACTAATAAAAACAAGTCCTTCAGCATCCAAGGCAACATTAAGCGGAGTAACTAGACTACCATTAACTTCTCCTTTTGTTTCTCCTATTGCGTTTATAAATGTCCCTTCATTTGAAAAACGTTTAATTCTTCCATCCGCAATCAGGATATTGCCATCCCGTTCAATAGCAATATCTTTTGGATCTTTTAAATGTTCAAGACTTCCAACCGGTTCACCCCATTCTTTAATCGTTTTATATTGGGGTCGCACACCATCTAGTAGTATTGTAGCCCAAAGATAACGATTACTAATACTAACATTATCCACTTCAGCGCCGATATGTATTTCAGATGATTTCGTTTTTGTATCTGGTGCCTGGTACAGGCCGGCATTAGTAATGGTTCCCACACTTTTATTGCCTCCCGGAATACCATTAACAAACCATCTAACCTTATTCGTCGCATATGAGCTAACCATCCGCCTCGGCTCCACAACAATATAATACTGCTGTTTTCCTCCAGACTTTATTATGGAAATTGTCGGTTTTATCCTCACCCTATTCATTTCGTCCGGCTCTGAGGCAAAGCAGAATGGAACGGTGGAAATTAGAGCAAACACTACTATTGCAATGTGAATATTAATTTTTGAAATAAATATCTTTTTCATTTCTCCAAATCCCTCATACTATAGATTTGACCATCCTTCTACTTTTGCGACCTATAATACAGATCAGGCCATCTCATTTTCACTATTAATATCCTGCTATTCTGTCAAAAATTATACTTAAAACGGTTCAAAAATTTCAAAACCCATTTTATCCTTACCTCTATAAATAAAATAAAGCCTATCATTTTCATCAATATAAACCCAGTTCTCAGCATGGGCTTTCACTTCCAGAGATAGCATGCCAACAAAGTCACCGTTGTTGTTATATTTTTGCATGCTGACCACTTTACCTTTGGTCACTTCAACTTCTCCGCCATACCCTCTTGACCCACGAACCATAGCATAAACATTCCCCCATTTGTCATCTGCTAATGAATGAACATACACCGAACCCTCCGGTGGATTTGATTCCACAACTATTTTTAGTAAAGTTCCATCTTTATCAAATTTTTTTATTGATCCATAATATTCAGCAACAAAAACATCATCGTTCGGATCAACGACGATCCCGTGCGCAGAATTAAAATCTTCACGGTAAGGTCCATCACGCCCCCATGAATTGATAAATTCTCCTTCACGAGTATAAATATTTATCCGGCTGGCATCAGCATCAACGACAAATAATCGATCCATACTGTCAAAATCCATTCCGTGTGCCCGAAGAATTTCTCCCGGCCCATTACCTTTTTCTGCAAACGCCCGTAAAAATTTCCCCTCATGACTGAACACCTGAATACGCGGCCCATATTTTTTTAAATCACTGACAAAAATGTCACCATTCTTGTCAGCTATAACAACTCTGGGCAAATAAATTTGTCCCGGTTCCTCTCCGATTCCCAAACCCAAATCGCCCAAGTATTTGCCATCCTGGCTAAATCGCAAAAGTCGGCTGCCATCATAGTCAGCTATCAATAAATTTCCATCCTTATCAACCGCAATACAATGCGGATTTGTAAAATGTTCAGAGTTGCCTATTTGTTCAGTATATTCATAAATCATTTTATATAAAGGTTTCTCGGGCGCCATAAGCACCGATGCAAATAATTTACGGTTTCTCACACCTTCAACTATACCTATAATATGGATTTCATGCGGTGTGGGTACTTTTGGGGGTGCTGTGTAAACGCCTTCGGTATTGATATAACCCACTTCCCGGTCTCCTCCGGGAATATTGTTTACTGACCATTTGACTTTTTCTGCGAGCCTGGCCGGTCTTAAAGGTCTTGCCATTTTTATAATTTTAAACTTTTGTTGTTTGCCGGGTTTTAATTTCACTATTGACGGATGGATTGAAGCCCTGCCGAGATTTTGTGAACTTTGAGCAAAAGATAGCGAGGGTACTGAAATAAGCAAAAACATGATCATAAAAAAGGAACGGCCCCTGTATTTTATGGATCGTTTTTTAGAATAAAAATGCACAAAAAAACGAATCATTTGATCCTCCTTTTTACTCATTCCTATAATCGATGCTTTACTCATAATATTCTCTTTGGCTAATGTTTACTATTAAATGTGAGTATCCTCTCAGGATCACTCACATTGAAAAACAAGCCCCATCTCAATCCTAACTGATCGATTTTTACAAGAACTTTATTCCAGCCTTTTTGAAAATTTACTGCAACAATATCTTCATTAGGAGATGCATGGCGTGTAACTGAAGGGTGGTGAATGAGCCTGTCATTCAACCACAAGCGCACGCCATCATTGCTTCCGGCACCAATTTGCGTGTCTAATTCTCTCGGTGAATGAATATAAGTGAGCGCGTATGCCACTCCGATACTGTCCGGATCGAAAATTTTGGTAAAATCAATATAGGCAATTTTTTCATTGGGCTACTTTTGCCAGGCGAGTTTGATGCATATGATATATAAAGCATCCCGGATAGTGTTATCACAATACCACTGGCAGTGGTTGTTTATCTTGCACAACTATTTTACATCTATTTGGTTGGTAGTATAAGAAGTAGTATAAGAAAAAGTTAACATTTGTTGACTTGCTAATAAAATACTATATGATACTTGTATTCAAAAATGGCGCATGTTAACTTTTATAAAACCGATTTTCCTTTACATTCCTCTCTTCTGCACCTTCCGGGGAAGGTATATCTTGATTAATTCAATATTAGAACTATTGATAGTAACATTGCCAGTATCCATGGCTTTAAAATCGAACAATAATCAATCGAAATGATATCTTAAAAAAAGATAAACGGTACTACCCATGAACTATATAACATTCAATCGGATCAGATGTTTTTTTATGTTTTCTCTTTCTTCGGGTGTGGCTTCATTTAATGGTAAACGGGGAGGACCAACCGGATGTCCGGCTATATCCAATGCAGCCTTTAACACCGGATTTGGATTTATCCTGCCATTTGGTGCCAGGGCTCTGAAAAATGGATCCAGCTCATTATGGATCTTTAAAGCGCTTTCATTCTGGCCATGCAGAAAAAAGTTAATCATTTCTCTCATTTTGTCGCCAATTAAATGCGAACCACCACTAATAACACCAGCTGCACCTTGCACAAAACCGCACAATACCATAAGATCATCACCATTATAAACAGTAAAGTCGTCCGGGGTGACCAACGCGTACTCAGTCATTTGGGTTGGATTAATACCTGCTTCATCCTTGATGCCTTTTATATTTTCAAATTTATTAACAAGACGGGAGACCATTTCAGGCTCTACATTCACACCTGTAAAAAGAGGAATATTATATAACATGACATCTATACTTACACTTTCTGCAACCGTTACAAAAAAATTATAGACACCTTCCTGGCTTGGTTTGCAGTAATAGGGAGTCACAATCATGACCACTTCATAGCCAAGCTTTTCAGCTTCCCGACTCAGTTTTACCGCATCTTGTACAGAAGCAGCTCCGGCACCAGCGATAAGTGGTACTCTGCCGTCAACAGCTTCTTTCACCACTTTATACATTTCAATTCGTTCTTCAACATTCATCGTGTTAAATTCACCAGTTGTACCCGTTACTGCAATGGAATCACAATATTTTTTTTCGATAAGAAAGTCGGCGAGTTTTGCCGCTTCTTTCAAATTTACCTCACCGGTATTTTTATCAAAAGGTGTGACCATTGGTACAATAATATGCCCAAGTTTTTCTTTTAATGCTTTCATTCTTTTATGTTTCTCTATTTATAATTATCAAATATTGCTCAATCGTAACGTCATTAAATTATTGGATATACAGAAATCTCCATAAGCACCAAATATTTTACTTAAGTCAGGACGCTCCGATATCCATAGCTTTCTCAAAACGCCTCATAAAACTTAATTATGAGACGTTTTTTTAAGAAAGTATGGAGGAACCATATTTTCAGAAACTTCCTTGGATTGAGAATTGCATCACTGACCCAAGCAAACTACCGTAATCACTGTAAGAGATGTCAAGTCTGCCGTTGAAAGGTAAATTCATACCATCCAGGTTTATTCCGATACCAGCACTTATTCCGCCAGTATCATCCTGAGCGCGTTCAAAAGAATACCCTGCCCGTAAATCGATTAATTTTAACAAGGTGTATTCCAATCCTGTGTTGATATATTGGCCTCGACCCAGAATATCAACCCCTTCGACAGATAAAATAAAGCTGTTTCCAGCATCATTTCCATAAGGAAGCAACTCAAACATATTGGCAGCTACGCCGATTCGATAGGTTTGGGGTAACCCAAATTCTTCATTTTCATACAACACCTGTGCCGCATAATTCCGAATGCTCATAGTCAGTTGAAGGCTCCTGAGTCCGGTGTCATACATGGTTCCAAAATCATAAGCAATTGTGGATGCTTTATTATGTTTGCCAGATTCATCGATCTCATTAGCGATATAGATATCATTCACGCCCAACTGTTGAGACACCATTTTAATACCACCGCCAAGGAAAAATTTGTCGGTCATTTGGATACCATAGGCAAGTCCTACTGCAAGGCCACTCACATCACCCACATCTATATCCGTGTATCCCCTTGGATCAGAGTCAGATATCGCGGTGCCATTAAAATCGCCATAATTTATCGTCTGCAGCGTAAGACCGAAAACACCATAGTTATCAGTATTATGAGATACAGCTACGTTTATGACATTTATATCATCAATCCAGTTGGTGTTACTGATAAAAATGGCTGTTCCATCAACGGATGCAAGCCCGGCAGGATTATAAAAAACACTACTAAGATCGTTCTTGGCAAAACCAAAAGAATTGGCCATAGCAGCGGCTCTGGCGCTTCCTCCTAAGCTAAGAAAAGTCATTCCGGCCTGCCCAAGCTTTTCCATGCTCTCGTCCTCTGGTAATGCCGGATGTGAGAGCAAAAAACAAAATAATATCGAATAAATTCCAAAATATTTTTTCATGCGAATTTTCTCCATTTTAAACGTTAAAAGAGTACCAAACGGCATCATAAAATATTGTCATCTGTTAGCGAATGACAATAAATTTATCCAGATATTCACCCAGATCACTTTTAACCGTATAAAGGTATACATCGCTTACGATATATTGATTGAACTCGGTTCGCAAGTTCCATTCCTCAGAACCGCTACCATCGGTGTGTTCGATTGTATGAACAACCTTACCACTAATCGTGTAAATCTTGATGGTGCACTGTGCAGGCAATCCGGTAAATAAAATCTTGTCTAGTTCACCTGGAAATGTTTTGCCCGCAGAGCTGTACGGATTGGGAACAACCCTGATATTTTCCATACTCGATTCCGAAGTTATTGGTGCCGAAGCAGAAGAGACGCCTGTTGGCGACCAACCGGTCCAGCAGTAAAATCGGCCGCTTTCTAATGAGACACCAGGATTTTCCCAATTCTGCGTTCCATCATCATAAGCGACAACATAGTAAAAGTATTGAAATCCAGGGACTACATCTTTATCTAAATACACATTATCAGTTCCATCATAAACCTCGTGATAGAGGCTATCAGCACGACCAATGGCCCGGTAAACTCTGTATCCCTCGAAATCTTCGACGCCTGTATCAAAGTCCCCTTCCTCTCGAGGCTCTTCTGACCATGTCACTTTAATTCGCGGTCCATCAGAATCAACCCATAAATTTGCCGGCGGGCGGGGTGCATCAGGCGTATCAAATTTTGCTTTACCGCCTTTATCGCCGTTCACATTCCAGTTCGCCGCCTTTATTGTATTGAGTAAAGAATCACGGCCGGTTTTTACCACGAGTTCAATTTCATCCATAATGGAACCGACAAAATTCGCTTTTTTTGCTGCTATACCATATTTATGACACAATTCCTGATTAATTCCATTAGCAGCAAAAACCTGAACGATGTTAATTGACTCATTAAATTCCAGATCGTATGGTCCATAGCACTGATATGCGCAGGGGCGATTGATTGATGGATTAATATCGTGTGCCGGTGTATCCAATGGCCAATAAACACCTTCTTGGAAAATCGCGTTATACTGTTCCGGCATGGTTAAGTAGGTTTTGCCAAGATCATTAAAACGTTCTTCCACAATCGATGTATTATGAGGTTGAGTAGGATCGTTTGTGTGATCAGATGCGGATTTGTCCGCATAAAGCGTACCTAAGGTAAGATACGCTGGTGATAATAATTCAACCCAGCGGTCATCCTGACTGGGATCGCCCCAATCTTTTACACCGTCACCAGCATGGTCGCCATCATAAAAAAGAAACATAGGAACGTCATTGCCTTCATCAGCCAGGGGAGTAAAAAATTCACCGACAGCGTCCATGGATCCAAAAGAAAATGCATCGCCCATATTTGAAACCCGTGCCTGAATATTTGACACCCACCAAAATTCCTCCAGTTTCTGATTTTCCATAATATGCGGCCATTCCGTGTGAGGCCATTGTGCGGGATCAAACGGCTCGTGTCCATAGACTTTACCATTATTTGTAATCGTATAATCAAAGAGTATATAATCTCTATGAACAGGGATGCTGTAACCGTAAATCCATTGTACTAATTCAGCTCCCATTGTATAGCGCCATACGGATTTTATTGCTCTTTCCGTGACTAGATCCGGATCAATCGCAGTGTTGCTATGAGATTTGATAAAATCTTCACCACCATCGGCCACAATATTTACGCCGTTGACGAAGACGTTGGGTTGTGCCCATCTTTGGTAAATTGTCATATCAACAGGGAGAACCTGCATCAGGTTTAATTGCTCTTTCCACCATGGATCGTAGTTATAGTCATGAGTACGGTGTGCGCCCGATGTCCAGTGTGAATAAGTTTGACTATTCGGAGCCACCCAGTTCTTTACACCGGCGACTGAACCGAATTTTTTCACATTCCAACTTTGCCAAGAATAATCGGGAAATCGTCCTCCCGGCCAACCGCCTTGAGAACTAAAGCCTTCTGCTCCATCATAGCCCGCGGCGTACCAAAGCCGCCCGATTCTCATAAAACCTTCAGAAGTTCCACCAGCCATGGTGAAATCTGCCAAAAAAATTAGCATAACCATAAATATGCTTGCAATGATTAATAGTCTTTTCATAGTTTAAATCCTCTTTTTGTTAATTCGCAGTTAACCCTAAAAAAATGATTGGCAAACTGAAATTAAAATTCAATTTTTACGCCTAATAAAATTGACCGGGGATAGAAGAATAAGGAGAAATCTTTTTCCGGCGCTATAGGCGCACGTGCATTTCCATGTTTATCGGTCCATGTTTCGGTAAATACATTTCTTCCATTATTGTCCTCATAATCACCGATTTTTTTGTCCAAACCATCATTGCTATCCACAACCTGTGTTAAATAAAGGTCCGTCTCGGAACCACTCAGTACACTCATGTTCAAGCGCTGGTAATTGAAAAGATTATTCACATCCGCATAAAAACGGAGTTTTACAACACCCATCAGGTCGATCCTCTTACTCAGTCTCAATGTGGTCATATATAAATTTTCCCAATGATAAATCGTTTTGACATCTCGTGTTGGCAGGTTGGATGGATTGTAAATGAGCCTTTGACCTTGAGACCAGGATTGAAGGATGTTGAGAGCCCAATCACCTGTTAATTGGCCCCAGTCTGTCGGTGTGTGGAAATCTAGATTTGCTAAAAAACTGGGTTCGGCTTGAGGCTGCAGTTTTACAGCACTATAGAAGTTATAGGCTTGCAAAGGATCCTGATAATATTGCGAAAGGCCATAATTACCCGAGGTACTGATCCGATAATCCATCGTTGCCCAACCAGCGAAAAATCGGCCGTATCTTTTTGTGAGTTTGAGTTCGATGCCGCGAAGATCCGCGTAATTATGATTTCGATAAGTGTAATAAGCGGCCTGGCCTTTGCCTAATCCTTCCTGATTAGAGAAATATCCCACCATGTCGGTATTCCGCATGCTCGTGACGTAGACATTGGATATCTGCTCGGTATTATCTTTTGAGTAAAAGTATGCTCGAATTAACCATTGATCGGCAATACTTTGCTCAAAACCTACTTCATAAGCAGATGTTTTTGGGGGTCTGAGGTCAGCATATCCAACTGCTCGCGTTCTGCTTATAATATTGCCAAACTCACGCTGCGAAAAATAAATACCATATCGATATGTATTCTGCGGTTCGTTGTAGTAAATCCCATAATTAAAGAAGAATTTTGTGTTTTCGCCAACCGGGTGAGAGAATGCAAGTCGTGGAGCGAATAGGGTATAAGTTTGGCTTTCTATATTGTTTGGCATATCATCCGGACTTGAATAGCCTATAGTACCGCCGGCTCCATATATGGGAGAATATATATATCCATCGTCCCAGATATAGCCCCTGGCATCATAATGCTCGAGACGTAATCCGATATTGGCGATCATACCGCCATATTCAATCTTGTCCTGAATATAACCGGAAATATGAAAAGGTGTTCGTTCATAATGCAGGTTGTCCCCATTTGGATCGCCAATAACCACATCGTTGCCGCGGGCAAACATATCTTTTTTAATATGATCCGTCTGGTACTCAATACCGAATTTAATTAAATGTTGATTGTTGACTTGGCTTGTCATATCAAAGTTCAATCGCTGAGAGACAACAGAGGATGTGTCTTCAATATTAGCACCACCATAAAAATCATATTTGCCGGTAAGGTCTGAGCTGCCCAGACCAAAAACGGCCCATCCGTTAGGTGTTTCATTCAGGTCGACACCACCGATCGTTTTTACAACACCATTATAGTTTCGTTCGGGTGGTCTTCCCGCTTCAGAGTTCATGCGAAAATTGTTATACCTGATTTCATAGAATGTGGAAGGGCTTAATGTGTGTGTCATTTTAACAGCGACCTGTGTTGTATAGACATCTAACAAATCCTGCGCGCTCAAATAATATTTATCTCTTCCTAATGCTGAGCCAATAACGTCTGCCCCATATTCCATGTTCACTGTGCTACCCCAACTTCTTCCCGGAGCAGTGGTTTCTGTTTTGCCATAAAGGCCGTTGATAACTATTTTAATAGCACTAGTCGGTTTGAAATGTACCTTTCCTTCCAGAGACATTATCTGATTATAGCCTAGAACAGAAGGAAGGATGGGAGTTTGCCTGCTGTATTTTAAACCTAGCAAGAACCCGGCATTTTGAATACCCAGAGGTCCTCCGAAGCCAAGATCAAGATAATGATCAGGATCACTAGTATAATCAATGGGACGATGATGATATTTCCATATATCAAGTAATTCCTGTGAGGTCCAATCACTTTTCCCCAAATACTCTTCGCTGTTTTTAATATCAGCCAAGGCATCCCAGCCCATGAATACGGTGGTTCCTTCAGGGTCTATAATCGGATTAAAAGAGGCCGGGGAAGCATAGGTTTTCCAGTCATATTGATCCTCACCATAAGCATTCGGTCCGAAATGTTTTTGATCTGCCAGCCCAATACGATAGTCTGCTTCTCCAAAAAATTTATTGCCGCCCTCTTTGGTTACGACATTAAACACACCTGAACGAAGATTACCATATTCTGCGTTAAAACCGCCAGACAGCACTTGAATTTCCGAAACCAATGCTGAATTTGTCGGTACGTAGATCTTCTCGTTCAGTTTGTCCTTTCTTTCCATACCATCAACCTGAAAACTTACTTGGTCATTTCCACCACCTCTTATATTAACCTCCATTTTTGTTGTCGATGCTATGATACCTGGCTGAAGACTGACAGCGCCCATAATATCGGCAACTGGCATAGTCTCGGCCATTTCACTGGTCATGATGCTTTGGCTGGCAGCAACATCTTTTTGAACAAGCGGTCTTTTTGCGATGACAACAATATCCTCGTCCAAATCCATCACTTTTGCCGAAAGAGCACCGTTCACCTCTGTTGTGCGATCGATATTAACTCTTACACCTTCTTGAACGACCGTACCATACCCCATCATGCTTATTCTAACAGAATAATCTCCAGGAGGAATATTAAGAATAAAGAATTCTCCGTCAAGATTTGTTGATGCGCCCATACTTGTCCCAACTATTTGGACGTTTGCGCCAGGCAACACCTCCTTGGTGTCAGCATCAATGATTATACCAGATATTTTACCGGTTATACCAGCAAATAGCCCACAGGGTATCGCAATACACACGATAAATACCAAAATGTACTTAATAAACGATCTTTTAAACATCTTTTAACCTCCATATTGGTTTTTCATTAAATTATAACATGGATTTATGGTACTTTTGAAATTCAGATTGAGACCTCCTTTCTTAAAAAGATACCTAAGATTTTTGCATTATTTCTAACGTGAAGATCCCTTCCTGGTAAGGATGAGAATCAATGACGGAAGAATAGCGCTTCTCCTAGCTACATCTTTGACAGTTGAAAACATTTATTGACATTAAGTCACAAGAATTGAAAAAGCAGCATTTTAAAATCGGGGTATTAATCAACATTAACGATCAATTATAATAACCGATTTTATGTAAATAAAAAATTATAGATGCAGGGATTTTTAAAAAATTAAACTAAACATTAAAATATTGGGCGTCAATAAAATCTTGTAATATAGTACAAGTGCGCAAGTTCAATTCCTCGGCGCCATTGCCATCTGTATATTTGACTTTATAAACAAAATATCCACTGGTTGTTTAAATATTTTTAGTGCAATTTCCTGATAATCCCTTAAATGGAATCTGGATTCATTTCAGGGCTATACCCAATCACTTTGGTTGCTTTAAGCAACTTAATATTTATTTTTATATTTATCAACATTTTTTTTATCGAGTGATGGAATAATTACGAAAGATTTCCATGATGGGAAGTGTCGCGGCGCCAATAAGAGCAGAACTTGCTTTATTATATGTAGGAAAAATACTAACTTTTTGATTTTTAAACTGATAGGCATGTTCTTCTACTGTTTTCATGATTTCGGGATAAATAATATCCCACACCTCAACGATCTCGCCCCCTACAATAATCGCTTGAGGATCTATTGTTTTAATAATATTGGATACTCCTATGCCAAGATAACTTCCGGTTTTCTTTAATGCCGTAATTGCATTAGCATCATCTTCTTTCGCCTTTTGAATGATTTTATTTATCTTTGACTCAATCTTACTGTTATTCGTTTTTTTTTGCAGCATATTATATCTTTTTATCGTTGCCCGATTAGATGCATATGCTTCAAGATTCTCAGAATCCGTATAAATCTCAGGATCTCCAGAACAAAACATCGTCATGCGACCGAATTCACCTGCCGAATAACTATTACCTTTTAATAGCTTTTTATCAACGATAATACCAGTTCCTATTCCTATACCAACCCATAGAAAAACAAAATTATCAATATTTATAGACTTGTCATTTTTAAACCACAATTCTGCAAGAGCTGATGCATTAGCACTATTTTCAAACTTTATATTAGATATATCTGAAAAATATTTTCTAAATATGCCACCAATATGGATATTTTTTATTCCCAGGTTAATAGCAATAACAATATTTTCACTGTCGGAATCCACAATGCCTGCTAAATTGATCCCAATTCCTTCAAGTTTTGGTATTTTCAAATCTTTTTGCAATTCTTTCAACTTTTTAGCGCATAGTTCAAAATAATCCTCTGCATTATTTATCTCTGTCTTTATCTGAACTACTTTGACTATGCTTCCATCAATATCAAAGACTGCTACCAATGTTGTTTCAATATCAATATTTATTGCACCGACATAGTGTACATCTTTTTTTAATCTTAACTGTACTGGATTTCGGCCAACATTCCTGTCATAATAAATTTTTTCATAAATGAAATTTTCTTCTAACAAGTCACAAACAATGCGTGAAATAGTACTTTTATTTAGCCCCATTAGGTTGGAAATCTTTGAACGGGAAATTGGTTGGTGCTCACGAACGATGTTCAAGATTGTTGCACGATTTATACTGCGAACGACCTTTGCATTTCCGCCAATAACCGTATTTATCGATGATTTCATTTTATAACCTTCATTTAAAACAAAATCTGTCAATGACTGTGCCGAACACTATTGCAATTAGTTGCTTAATGAGACTATTACTATTATATAAATTTTATCATATAGAATCAAGAACTTTTCTAAAATCAATAAGAACCCGAATTTCCAGGGCGGGCGAAGTGCTGGTATCTCTTATCTCATTTTATGCCTTACGACTCATGACGTTTTTCAACCTGCTTAACGAGCTCCGGCTTTTCGCCATGTTTCCTGTTTCGTTTTTTCTAACCATGTCAGGTTTCCAAAGAACGTCGGCATTGCGGCGCATCAAATATTAGCATAGCACCATTGACCGGATCCTGAAAAATTATCGAGGTAATAGAAGCATACCGTAAAGGCTACCGCGTGGGCGCTGAAATTTCCGTTTTGGACATCAGAAACAGCCGGCCCTCACCGGCGTCGAGCCGGAACTGCCAGCCAGCCAGGTCGGGGCTGTCGTCGCGGAGCGGCACTTCTTCGCCGTTCTGGCCAAGCTCGACAATCTCCGACGGATCCATGCGAAACTTGAGGGTCGGCCAGGCGCTATAGGCAAAGTGGTAGTTGGTTATTAGCGCCGCCTGGCGCCCGTCTTCGTGATCGAATATCCCGATAAGGTAATCGTGGTGCGGATCGCGATCCTCCCGCTGGATATCTTCAATGGGCCCGAATTCCAGGACCTTGCTCGGAATATGCCCCGGCGCGATACGGTAGACCAGCGTGCTCTTGAGTTTCATTAACGTGGGGCCCCAGGCCTTCAGCTGGGCGTTGATGCGCTGTGCCTGGTACCAGTGGTGGGTTTTGCTGCCGTCAGCCGCGATTAGGGCGTTTGCTTTCTTGAACTCCCAACTGGCGATGGTCTGGTAGCAAAAGTACATGACTCCTTTCGCCCCATAAGCCAGGGAGGTGAATATCTGCCAACGAATCTGTGATTCCGTCGGGTCCGTGTGGGCCTGAAAGGGCATGGCATTGAAGAAATTCCACATGGGGATATTATATTTCAAGGCGTATTCCCTGAGGACCGCCAGGTTGTCGCAGTAATCTTCCCGTCCGTCCATGTCCGCGCGAAAATGGGGATAGTGGTCCATACTGAGGACGTCGGGGTCGACTTGCTCGCAGAAGCGACGGACGTACTCGTCGTAGCTGCCTCCACCATGCCTCCAGCGACGCGCATAGTTCGGCAGCAGGTTGGTAAAAGCCAATTTGCCAGGCCGGAGTTCGCGAATAATCCGACCCTTTCGTGCAAGTTTGGGGAACTTCTCCGGCCCCGGTTCGTCCAGCAACATGTAGCCCCAACACGCCGGCCCATCAGGCAAGGTGTCCAGGTCCTTGCCGTGGCGTGTGACGAGGAGCCCCAGGTCGTATTGGTCGCAGAGTGCGAGCTGGCGCGTGATTTCTTCGTCTGTCTTCGCACCGAACCCACCAAAAACCAGCGTGAAATTGGCGTTCGCGATCTCCTGATAGCGTTCGTCCATACGTTCGTCCGCCGGGGGATCCACCCAGAAGCCAATAACAAAACGCTCCTGATGGAAGCGGTCGTCCGTGGGCTGCACAAGCACCTTCGGGACCAATGCAGCGATAACCGTCACTACAACGGACGTGGCAATAAACAGGATTATTATTACGAGCAGAAAAATTCGATGCATGGTGTTCTCCTTGGTAATAATTTAGGTTCTTCCGCAAAATGCCTACATGCTTTTTCAACGCAGAGACGCAGTGGATCCATTACGAGTTCCTCCTTTTCGCCCTAATAATAATAATTCCCCCAATAATAATTATACTTAAAAAGCCAAGTAATGTAAAACTTAAAGCTTCTTTAATTCCGTAAGATGATTCATCGGTATTAATCAGTGATTGATCCATGTTTCTATGCTTGGTTGAGTCAGAAATACTCACTACATTTTCCGAGTATCCGTATAAAATATCTGTATCTACGGAATTATTTAGACGCTCCGGTGCAACAGATAATATTTGGCTCATTTCGGAAATTACCATTGGATTATCGGCATCAAATCCATATTGCGCAAGCACTGCCGCTTTAAGTTTTGAATCCCAGCGTAGTGGGATCATTGTCCCGAGCATCCAACTTCTATCTAAGCCACATTCGCAATCCTCTCCGATAAAACGTAGCATATTTCTGATTACATCTTCTCTAATATAATTGCCTTTAAGCATTGGACCCATTCTTCTTCCCCGTCCATATATTAAGGCTACTGCAGGTTTGCTTTTATCAGATTCTTCCCAACCAAGGCTCCATAACAAAATATCTTCGTCGTCTGTTTCATTTGCCTTTATTGTTATTATAGCTGGAGGTATATGAACCGGTTTGGGAAGACTCATCATAACCAGCTTAATTTCTTCAATTGCTTTCTCAACTATTTTGCGAGTCCTAATATTTTCTTCAGAGTTGTTCCCCTCAATAAAATAAACTACTCCGAAAGATTTTATTATGTTCTTCATTAACTTATCACGTGCTGATGAGGTTACGATTTTTTCTAATAGGCTCCATATTATTTGAGTGAAATCCTCTGTACCATTAAACATAAGAGATTTCGCTCGTCCTTCCGGCGAAACAAGTATTGCATTAGGTAATTTTCCATCACTTGACTTTTTATAATATTCAAGCAGCAGTGATAATTTTTCTTTCTGCACGTCAATCACTTGTGCATTAATATTTGCATCAAGAAGAGCAGCATATGAAATATTTTTGAAAAGTTTTGCATCGGCATCTGAAATTCTGCTGTCTTTAAAAAGAACAAATTGATAGAAATCACTGCCAAAATCTGCGAATCCTATTTCCCGCACAGTATAACGGCATGCCATTCCAATATCACTTAATAACAAAAGTAATAGTGTCGTTGTTAATATTTTATTTATGTTAAAAATAATAACACCTTCATTTTCTTTAGCAAAGTTTTACAAAATGGATAGACTCATTTAACGCAAAGATCGCAAAGATTTTTCTCGCAGAGCCGCGGAGTCGCAGAGGTTTATTATTAAAATAATTTATGTCAATGTTTAGTAATTTGACTTAAAATCAAATCTCTTTTCTAAAAATTTAAAAATAATTTTTTCTCTGCGCCTTTGCGGCTCTGCGAGAGATTTTATAGGTCAAATACTTAAATCCTTTGTTTGCCCCGTAGAACGGGGCGGTATGAATAGATCCAGTTAGTAAAATGTATTACTTAATCTTAGTTGACTAACCTGATCTAATCTTTTGAAACAAACACAAAGGAGGTTTGAATCGGATAATCGCACGTACATCCGGAACTTGCTTCCGGAATAGAGACTATGTTTCCGGCTGGAATAATATTTATCCAACATCCGGGACGACTAACACGGGTAATCGGATCACCACTCTGTTCTCCTTTGATATCATAAATTTTGGGATTTGAGCCACGTGCGAATAAATTTGATGCCGAACCTGACAGTCCACCACACCCGTGTCCGCCACGGGTAAGATAGAGATCACCCCTTTTCCCGGTATGCAAATTAAAATCGTATGGAGGTAAAATCACTGTTTTCCCGATAATTACCGGATGCTGCCACTGCTCACCATGGGAGCCATTAATAGTAGATTTATCAGATCGATTATCCCATCGGGTGTTGCCCGCGCGATAACTATCTCTCCAGAGATTTTCTCCTGTGCTACCATCAAAGGCAAACAAAGCATAATGAGCATAGCTCCCCTTATTATAGGAACCGGTTACTAACAAAACACTTTTTGAATAAGCGAGGTATATAATTTGTTCATAAGGGAATTGAAATTCTTTTTCCCATTCTTTTTTACCGGTGCGTTTATCCAATTTCACAATGAAAGTTGGTCCGTCACAGAAATAATCGACGCGTAGCCTCCCGTCAAGATCGTAAACTGCTTTATCATTTCTGCTTTCGATAAAATAGATATAGTCATCACCGATAGTAATTGTACTATTAAATACAACCCCTCTATAAGTCCAAAATTCTTTTCCGCTAATTCTATCAAGAGAAAAAAGATAATCACTCATAACCATTTCTCGGAAATCTTCTTCGAATTGATCGCAATTAAAACGACCAAGTACTGTAAAAGAAGCCGTGGATTTCTTACCGGAACCAAATATTTGGTCATCAACAAGTGCCAAATATCCCCATTTACTATCCTGCCCCGATATAAGCTGAGGTGCTTCGAGTACTATCTCCTGTTCCCCATTTTCAACTTTTAATCCCAAAGCAGCCTGTCCTGCAGCAATGTAAATATAATCGTCGGCAACAGCTATTGTCCCACAATCTTTTAAGGCGCCAAGAACCCTGGAATCCGGAATATATCTTTTCCATAGCGGCGTGCCATTGTAGCCATCAACACATATTACCCGGTTATTTCCCGGAATAAAAAGCCGACCATTCTTAAAAAGAGTAGACATTGGGCGGCTATGACGATTGATCATTTCCCTGGGCCCGGGACGACCAAACCATTGAATTTGCAGCGGACCTTGTATGGGATCATCACTACAAGAAGTATTACCCGGATCAGAATATAAATGCGTCCATTCACCGGCACCTTTTATTTCACCACGAGTTACAACTGCCCAACGATTTTGCTCAATTTCCCAATCTTTATTGCTGGCACCATTTACCCATTGAGTTAATAATTTTTCATTCCCTTTGTCAACTCCTAAAATAGCTACGCCACCAAAGGGTTTTAGTACGCGGTAAATTTCATTGGCAGATGTTGGCAGTTTTCCTGAGATCAGCATTTTGTCAGATACAATTAAGTTTGCAAAATATTTACTGTAAGGTAAATTGCTCAGAGGACCATGGATGATACTGACTTTTTCTCCGTAGATACCAGCTTCATTTAATAGCCTGCGTGATTTCTCAACCTTAAAAGGGTCATCTTCTATCCCAATAATTTTGAGATTTGTCTTTGTAGCGAGTTCGTAAGCCAAACGTCCGGTTTCACTCCCTACCACAAGACAATAACCCTTTTCAATACCACTACTAAGAATTTCTTTTAAGGCATCGGAATAAATTTTACTATTTAGTTCATTTCTATATGGATTATTTACAAATTTTGGAGAATGGGACTGCGGATGTGAGACCGATTTTTCTGTAAAGCTGTATATGATTCCCTTGTCCGTACTAACAAGCAAATTACCATCAACCACTGCAAGACTGTAAACTATTCCTTCAACTTTTTGGGTCCAGAGTTTCTTACCTGTATCGGAATTAAATATTTCAACTTTTCCATCACTGCCAAGAACAATAGATTTTCCTGCAAGAATCATTGAATAAGAACCATCTATCTTTTTCTTCCAGATTAATCCACCAGCTTCAATCTTTTCTCTCTTATCATCAAATTGGCCAATTTCTTCTATTAGTTCTAAAATCTCTTCATCGATATCCTCAATTTCATCTTGGGAAGCTAATTTTCGTTTTTCCCGTAAGTCCCATAAATCATCGGCCAGGTCACTTTTATCTTCCTCAACATCAGCCCAATCTTCGTATCCTTCAATATATTTTTCGCGGTTAATTGCAGATAACTCAGTATCGGACCTGAGATAAGATATATCGCCTCTCACAATAATCTGCAATCCAAGGAAGGAAGCAATTTGATCATCATCCTCGGTATTAGGGTAATTGTTATTCAACTCTCCTTCATCGCCACCACCAAAAATTAATTCATCGTTTACTAATAAAGCATAGGTCCCTCCGTTCCCCTCAAAGTTTCCTAGGTATTTTCCGTCTTCACGAGAAAACAACTGCGGAGTCGTTCTACCAGTTGGGATATAAAGATTTTTTCCTGATGCAAGCAAATAGCCTTGCGGGGATAACTCGAGATGCGACCTTTTCCAGATAACTTTTCCATTATCCCCATTAACAGCGTATAAATCCACGCCTTCATTTGGAAACATTCCAGAGCAGAAATAGGCAATTCCCTTATCAACAAGCACGCCGGTTCTAATCGAGGATATTGAAATCACTCTCTCGTTTCCGGGAATAAATCTTTTCCCTTCTGCTGTATTAATTTTCCAAACTAATTCTCCATTATCAGCATCCAGACAATAAACAACGCCATCATCTGAACCGGTATAAAGCAATCCGTTTGAATATGTAGGTGCCAGCCGTACAGGGCCACCGGTAAAGTAAGACCATATTTCTGCACCTGTATTTACATCGAGGCAATAAATTTTATCATTAGCCGATGAACCAAAATAAACTCTATTGGCAACAGTAATAACATGATACGCTTTATCGTATATTACACGTGGCTTTAAGTTAGCTTCACGATGCCAGTAGTCTGTTTTTGCGGGATCTGCCCATGCAGGCTTTGGTGCAATCTCATTTTGATATTTCCATTGCAGATGAAGCGGTGTTTTTAAGTCATCTTGAGAAATACTACTTCGTCGTATATCGCATTGATACGTCGGCCAATTCCCTGCCAAAAGTAAATTGAACGGCAGATAAATAATCGTAAAAACTAAAAGCAATATCCAGTATTTAGTACTTGTCATTTTTTCTCCATTAATAATACATAACGCAGCCTATGGCTGCAATTAAAGAAAAGAAGTCCACGAATTACACGAATTTTGACGAATTTCACGAATTATAAAATATATTATAATAATTTTTATAAAAGAGATTTGATTTTAAGTCAAATTATTAAACATTGACATAAATTATTTTAATAATAAACCTTTGCGTCTTAGCGACTTTGCGAGATAAAAATATACTCAATTAGTAAAATCTTTGCTAATCTCCCAAGGCGATCCGCTAGGCGGAAATAACAAAGTTTTTGACAGTAATAACATAATATATAGTTTTCCCGTCTCCTAAATGACGCCCAATCGGAGGAGGTGTTTTTCAATAAGTTTTCTCTCGTCGGGTTTGGCTTTATACAATGGTGAGCGAGGAGGGCCTACCGGATGTCCGGCAATTTCCAATGCAGCCTTTAAAAGCGGAATATTGTATAACATAATATCAATGTCCACACTTTTTGCAACAGTTTCAAAAAATTTATAGATGCCTTCCTGGATGGGTCTGCAGTAATAAGGTGCAACGACCATCACCACTTCGTAGCCCATTCTTTCTGCCTCCTGACTAAGTCTTACCACTTCTTTTATGGGAGCAGCTCCGACTCCTGCAACAAGTGGTACTCTGCCGGCTACAGTTTTTTGCACCACTTGAAACATATCAATTCGTTCTTCGACAGTCAGGGTATTAAATTCACCGGTCGTACCGGTTACCGCAATTGAATCACAATACTTTTTTTCAATAATGTAGTCGACAAGATTTTCCGCTTCTTTGAAATTCACTTCTCCGGAAATCTCATCAAAAGGCGTAACAAGTGGAACAATAATGTGTCCCACTTTTCTCCTAGCGTTCTCATATTTTTACGCTCCCTTTTCATTATTTTAGATTATTTTAATAGATTTCTGAGAATTTATCCTTTTACTCACTGCGGTAATGTCATTCTGCCACAGCATGGATCAAATACCCGGCCTCTGTAAGGTTCCAGCATTTCTACCAATAATTGTACCACGCTTCTGGGTGTATAAAACTGTCCACCCTTTTTGCCTTCAGCCAGGGCAAACTCACCCAAAAAATATTCAAACACATGGCCCAAAATATCGGCGCTTCGGGATTTGGTATCGCCCAGGACAACATTACTGACCAGGTCAATTAATCCACCCAAGCAGGTAGGATCGAGAATTTGTCGGGCAAACACTTTCGGTAGCACATTTTTAAGAGAGGGATTATCCCGTTCAATAGCATCCATAGCCGAGTCCACATCCTTGCCGATTTCCGGCAGCTTGGCCCGTGATTGCAAATAGGTCCAACGCGCAGATGGCGGCACAAAGAATACATTTTCCGCTTTGTACTCATCGCGGTCTTCGGGATCGGCGCCGGCATATTCACCTTCACCGGATTTAAGATTTTCATATAGTTCTTCAAAAGCGTCGGATATGTATTTTAAAAATATCAGTCCGAGAAGGATGTGCTTATATTCTGCGGCGTCGATGTTTTTGCGGAGTTTGTCGGCTGCTTTCCAGAGTTGTTTTTCGAGCGGTTCATCTTTGTTGTTGTTATTCCTGACCATTTAGATTTTCCTATACAAAAATAAATCTTAATAAGGTAAAACAAGAGGATTAAAAATAAAGAATAAAAGGATTCCAACCAAGTGTAAAAACGGGGTTTAAAAATTGGGGAATGGGATTAAGCTAAGCATATAGCGGTGCAGGTTAAGCTGATTTAAACGCTCGACAAATAATCAAAACCGAGAGAAACTGGACGCGTTTAAATTCAGATTGAACCTGTTGTTGGACGATATTAATCTATCGCTTTAAATCCATGACCAAATACATTGTTTGTATTCATAGAAGCGACAAATGCTTCTGGATCAGCTTGTTTTATGAAAAGTTCAAGATCCGACATTTTTTTGTTACTTAGAACTGTAAAAATTATTTTCTTATCGTTATCTTTAAAGAACAATCCTCTGCCATTGAAATAGGTGCCTCCGCAATCAATCTCAAGAATTTTATCTCGAATTAACTCATGTTTTTCGGATACAATAAAAGCGCTTTTATTTACATTTAATCCGTGTTGAATAATATCAATGGTTTTACCAATTATAAAAATTGAAATAATGCTATAAGGCGCTATATCCATATTTCTAAATAAAATAATACCAAGTAAAACAATTGTTCCGTCAACTAACAGTAACATTTTCCCAACCGGTAATCGAAGTAAAAAAGTAATAATTCTGGCTACACTATCAGTGCCGCCTGTTGTAGCTTCGGCTATTATTACAAAAGCAATTCCGGTACCAATGATACCGCCGCCAAAAATAGCCGATACTAAAATATCTTTAGTTAATATAATATCCGGTAAAAAGAAAGATAGTCCATCGATAAATCCTGAACAAAGCGCCATAGAAATGATTGTCTTTACACCAAATTTTCCGCCAATTATTTTTATTCCCAATAAAAAAATCGGAATATTAATACATAGCGCAACCGCACCGATTGGTAAATCCGATATGTGATTAATAATGATACTTAATCCAAATATCCCACCTGGTACGATATTATGCGATATAATGAAAAGGACATATCCGATGGATACTAAAAAGGAACCTATTAAAATTAAACTGTAATTTTTGAACCATATCTTTGAAAACAACTTTTCGGATTCAAAAATTTTCTTTTTATACTTTGGCATATTGATTAGCTCATCACTTTGGGAATTTCTTGATTTCACTTAAAACATTGATAATAGCATAAATAATAACAGCCGCAAGTTTGGCAGTATTATTATCATAATCAAAGCGCGGTGATACTTCAGCAATATCAAAGGCAATCACTTTATTGAAACTAAAAACATACTTAATAAATTTAAGTACCGTTTCAGGATCTAAACCAAATGGCTGCGGAGCGGAAACACCCGGTGCATACGCAGAATTGAAAACATCACTGCAAATTGTAACATATAAATGATTATGTTGTTCAATAAAATATTCTATATTCTTTTTAATTTCTGGGAAATTTTGCTCTGTCATGTTTTTGGCAAGAATATATTTTGAACCAAAAGATTCTGCTCTTTTAAACAGGCTTAATGTGTTGCTGTAAGTCTGC
>SDBT01000430.1_pt1 | contig 66091 bp, 57 predicted proteins | sample 2277101 | NCBI WGS metagenome assembly SDBT01 (sample SAMN10404973, study PRJNA504765) | marine sediment metagenome | isolation source: marine sediment core GS10_PC15, 103 cmbsf | place: Arctic Ocean: Southern Knipovich Ridge | collected 2010 | reverse complement strand
ATCGTGACGACGAACAACGACGCTGGCCGGAATGCATCGACGCTTGAATGCCAGCGTAATTGCGGTGCGGTGTACTCAGCCACCGCTATGCCTCGTCGCCGCGCCTTGCAGGCCGGGCCCGGCAGCACTCTCGATGCCGACGTTTGTCACCTGACATGACACTAGGGTAACAGAACCGCCTTGACCCCCACCTGATTGATAATGCGGTAGATCGGCAGTTCGGTCCCCGGTATCTCACGCTCCCCCATCGTCCGACCACCGCTCAGCCGCATGTGATCGAGGAAGTTCCACGTCACCAGACTGTCGTCGGTATCCGGCTCAAGCAGGTAGGCAGCCAGCGTGCCCCCGTTCTGCCCCGTTCGCACCAGATACGTTCCCGCCGGCAGCGTGATCTCTTCGGTGTACACCTCGACCTCCACGGTGACGAGAAGGTGGTTCTGGTAGGGCGCGTCGGCGTACTCGGCGCTCACGACCCGGTACCTCTCAACGGAGGTCGTCACCGGACTCTTGAGTTTTTCCACCTCGATGGCATGCCTGCGCAGCTGGTTCGCGATCTTGTAGAGGTTGCCGTCGAAGGCGTAGGCCCACGGCCGGGTCCGTGTTGCCGATGGAACGTAGCGGGTTGCGAGTTTGCCCGTTACCAGTTTGTACTGCACCTCGCTCTGCTCTCCGACCTGCCTCGGTACTCCAGGCTGGCGGCCGCCCCCGCCCTCCCGGACGTAGAACTCGTAATCCTGCGGGTACTCACTCTGCTCCCACCCCAGGACGACATCGGATCGTTCCCGGGCCAGGGTGCGGCGACGCGCCTCCATGACGGTCGATCGAACCAGCCCGGCATTGGCGGCCACGTACCGGAGCAGACCCTCCTGGCCCTCCTTCTGCGAACGGGCCTGCAGCTCCAGGGGGGAACCGCCCGGACATTCATAGAGAAGCGCGATTATGTTCTGGAATCCGCTGTAGGAGTGCTGTTTGCGGAGCAGGGGGGCGGTCGTGGTCCACCTCCACTCACCCGTCTCCGGGTCCTGCCGCGCTCCGGAATAGAAGAAGAACTTGAGTCCCTCGGCCTCCATGTGATCTCTGACCGCCTCGAACATCGGGCCGTTGGCCAGATCGATCATGTCCCGATCGGCGGCCGGGTGGAGCGTTGCCTGGTAGGTCAGGTTGTACGGTCTCGCACCCCCGTTATGCGTGTCGACGTGGATGTCGGGCCACCACCGGGTGAGCACATCCTCAATGACGCTTGAGATCTCCCTGGTCTCCATGACCACGTAATCGCGGTTCATATCGTATCCCAGGCTGTTCGTTCTCGCCGGCCGCGGCTGCCGGTTCGCGCCATCGGGATTCATGCTGGGGATGATCAGGACATTCACGTCCTTCAGCAGTGGTTTCAGTTCGCCGAGGGCCAGATCGCGGATCAGCTGGAGTCCGCCCTCCCGTCCCGACACCTCTCCACCGTGGACGTTCTGCACGATGAGGACGGTGGGCTTGCCGGAGAACCAGGCGGTGCCGGGCGTGGCTGTGGGCGGGTCACCCAGGATGACCAGGAACACGGACCGCCCCTCGGCGGTGGTCGTGAGCTGCTGCACCAGCATGTTGTCGGTCATCGACTGGACCTCGAAGAGGTATTCCACCAGTTCTTCGTGCGTGGTGTGACGGCTCCAGTCAGCCGCTTCCGCCCCGGTACGGGGAAGGTCCTGGGCGAGTACCGTCCCGCCGATCAGGATAACGAGCGAAAGAACCGCTCCCGTGAGGATCATCCTCCTCCAGATCGTTTTCGCCGTCTGAGTACACTGCATGATTATGCTCCTGGTGTCATGTCCGGTGACAAACGTCTGCACCGAGAGTGATGCCGGGCCCTGCCTGCAAGGCGCGGCGACGAGGCATAGCGGTGGCATAGTACATCGTTCCGCAATTACGGTGCGGTATACTCAGGCCGTACGGATCAGTTCGATCATGTCCCGGACCGCCTGCTCCATACCGACCATGAGCGATCTCGCCATAATCGAGTGCCCGATGTTGAGCTCCTCAACATCGGGAATCGCCGCGATCGGCTGGACGTTGTGGTAGGTGAGCCCGTGTCCGGCGCTCACCCCAAGACCCAGTTTCGCGGCAGCCTGTGCCCCCCGTTCCAGTTTCTCGAGTTCGATCGCCTCATCAACCGCCGATCCGGCGTTGGCATAGGCGCCGGTGTGGAACTCCACGAAATCGGCGCCCGTCCTGACCGACTCCTTGATCTGGATCATGTCTGGATCGATGAAGAGGCTCACCACGATTCCCGCGCCCTTCAGGGCCGTGACCGCCGAGGTTACCCTCTGCAGCGAACTCCGGATATCGAGCCCTCCCTCGGTGGTGACCTCCTCCCGTTTCTCCGGTACAAACGTGACCATGTCGGGCTTCACCTTGAGTGCTATCTGGATCATTGCCTCCACCGCCGCCATCTCGAGGTTGAGGTGGCTCGTAACCGTTCGCCGCAGCAGATCGAGATCCCGATCCTGGATGTGGCGACGGTCTTCACGCAGGTGGCAGACGATCCCGTCGGCGCCGCCCATGTCGGCCAGATACGCGGCCTGCACCGGATCGGGCTCATATGTTTTCCGCGCTTCACGCACGGTTGCCACATGATCGATATTCACGCCGAGTCGAGTCATCATTATTGCCTCCCGGACCGGTGAAGTAACCGGTCCACCGTAACGAATTCGAATCCTTCCTGCCGGGCAGCGGGGACCAGTCTGCGGAGTGTCTGCAGGGTGTTCTCCCGGGGGTGACCGATCATGATGGCACTGCCGTTTCGGCGGGCCCAGTCGAGCGCCTGCCGGAACTGCTCCTCTATAACCGGTACTTCATCCTCCGGATCGAGGAAGACCTGTCTTTCCGCCCACGGGATCCCCGCCCGTTCGGCCTCATCGGCCGCAACCGAGGCAGGTGTTGTTCTGCTGTCGAGAAAAAAGAGGCCCCGCTCCCGCAGGTTGATCATTACCGCCCGCATGACCGCTGATTCCTGCGTGGCCCTCGAGCCCATATGATTATTCAGCCCTATCGCCCCCGGAACCTCGTTGAACGCCGCTTCGAGGAGCGCCGCCACATCCTCCCGTGGTGTTTCCGCATAGATCGCGCCCTCGCCGAGATCCCACTCCTCGCCCGACTCCGGTTCCATCGGCATGTGCAGCAGGACCGGGATTCCGCGGGCGGCAAAGTACCTGGCCTGCCGGATGCTGTTCGGTGTTCCCGGGATTACCGTTGCCGTCCAGGGAATACCGAGGCCCGCGTATCCCGACAGCATGTTCTGTGACGCTCTTCCGAAGTCATCGATGACGATCCCGATCCGTCCGACGTGACGCCGGTATCCGGAATACCGCTGGAGCACGAACCGGTGTGTGTGTCTGCCCCGGTACGCGACATCGAGTTCCACGCGGGCATCGTTCACCTCCACTCCGCGTACTACGGCGCCGCCCGCCATCTGCATGGCCCGGGTCAGCTCCAGGTTGAGGACCTCCATATGTATGTCACCGGGGACGCGGAACTCGATCACGGTAACCAGTGAATCTCCCTCGGGACTCCCCGGGGGATGGAGCGTGATCCACGAATCCCTGATACCAATGCCGAGCGCGTACTCGCGGGCGCGAACCTCCACCTCCTCCATCCAGGCGTTCACATCGGGCTCGTCCGGACCCGTACCCGGCGCGACCTCCCGCTCCCCGCCAAGCAGTTGCGCGAGGATGAATACCACCAGCACAATCCCAACGGCCCCTCCCGCGATCCGGACGGCCTGGGGAGAGATGGTGATGCCCCGAAGGATGGATCCCGGACTCAACTTCTCGCGAATGCTTCTTTGGCCCAGCCGGGCGCGATCCTCCCTGCTCAGCCGGTGCCTCGAAGATCCCCCGCCGCGGCGCTGCTTCATATCCACACCCCATCATCGAGTACATCGAGTTCCGGAAAGGCCTCCAGGTGCCCGAAGGCCACGGGGAGATAGTCGAGGATGTCACCGGCCAGAAGACTCCACATTCCCAGATCGAGAGCCGCGAGGTCAGCGGCCAGGGAATGCAGGTATACTCCCAGGGTGGCACCCGTCCATGGAGAAAGACCCTGTCCGATGAGCCCCGCGATCACGCCGGTGAGCACATCACCGGTACCGCCTGAGGCCATCCCCGGGTTCCCGAGCGGACAGAGGGCTACCTGTTTTTCCCTGCCGGCGACGATCGTGGGCGCTCCCTTGAGAACCACGATCGCTTCGTACCGCCCGGCGAGTTCGGTGGCGGCTCCGATCCTGTCTCGCTCGATTTTCCCCACGGTTGACCCGAGGAGCCGCGCCGCTTCTCCCGGATGCGGCGTGAGCACCACCGGTCCCGCCCATCGCTTCCTGAGATCGGGTTCGGCTGCCAGCAGGTTGAGTCCGTCGGCATCCACGACGAGGGGGAGTTCCACGTCGCTACTATCCATTGCTCCGGCGAAGAAGAGAGCGGTGTCCTCCGCGGTTCCGATGCCAGGTCCGATTGCCAGGACATTCGCCCAACTGCAGGCCTCGTGAAGTGCGTCGAGCCCCTCCGGCACAAATCTGCCGGTTCCGTTGTCGGGAAGGGGGGTCACCATGACCTCGCTGCGGCCCGAATGGGCTGTCCCGAGCAGACTCGCCGGTGTCGCGTGTCGCACGAGTCCGGCTCCGGCACGGTACGTGGAGGCGCAGACGAGTTTGGCGGCCCCCATCATCTCGGCCGAACCCGCCACGACGACGACCCGCCCATAGTCTCCCTTGTGGGAGTCGGCAGGCCTGGCGGGCAGCCTCAGCAGGGCCCACTGATGGTCCATTACTTCCCGGTTGAGTTCGCGCTCCTCCACTGCTCCCTCAGGGATCCCGATGTCCACCACCTCTATGCGGCCCGCGTGTTCCCTGCCCGGATGGAGGAGCAGTCCCTGTTTCAGAAAGGCCATCGTCACCGTCACATCGGCAAGGATCGCTTCTCCCTCCACGGCTCCGCTGTCGGCGTTGACTCCCGACGGAATATCCACCGCAACGATCTCGCGGCCGGTGAGATTCATCGCCGCGATCAGTGAAGCACCCGGTTCCCGCGGCGGGCCGACCATCCCCGTCCCGTAGAGCGCGTCAACCAGAACCGAGCCGTCTCTCCACCGTTCCATCAGCGCTCCGGTATCCACCTGACCCGATCCGACAGGGAAGAGAGTGATCTCGCCGGGCAGACCGGGGCCCTCATCGTTCAGTCGCTTCCAGTTGATCTGCGCATCTCCCCCCAGCTCCCCGGCATCAGCCGCGAGCCAGAGTTCAACCGATCTCCCGAGTCCCGCAAGCAGACGCGCCGCCACAAAACCGTCCCCTCCATTGTTCCCCTTGCCGCATACGATGACAACGGGTCGATCATCTTCTCCGGCGAGGTCATCCGCGGCCCGGGCGACACCCTCACCTGCCTTTTCCATCAGCTGAAGGGAGGGGATCCCGATCTCATTGATGGCTGTGCTGTCCACAGCCTGCATCTCGGTTCCGGTAAGCAGCAGCATGACACCTACTCCAGAGGTTCGAGCATGACGGCAACCGCCGCCGCCATCCCGTCCGTATGGGTGAGACTCAGGTGGAACCGGGCGCCTCCCGCAGCGCGCGCCGCTCCGCCGTGAAGGACGATCCCCGGCGCGCCTCGCTCATCACTCACCACCTCTATGTCCTTCCGGTAGACACCCCGGGAGAAACCGGTGCGCAGGCATTTGGAGACCGCCTCTTTGGCGGCGTACCGCGCGGCGAGTGCCTGTGCCTGAACCCCCCGTTCCGCCTCCTGCCGCTCACCGGCGGTGAACACACGCTCCAGCAGTCTCGGCCCCCATCGCTCGATCGCCTTCTCCATCCTCTTCACTTCGAGAAGGTCTATCCCGACCGAGAGCACGCTCATCGTTTCCCGTCCACGATCCCCACCAGCTCGGCAATATCGTTGATCTCGTAATCGACATCGGGATCTACAGTGTCGAACACGTCCCCATACCGGGCGAATACCGTTCCTATCCCGAGCCGGGCGGCGCCCGTCATGTCACGTTCGGCCCAGTCGCCGACCATGAGCGCCTCACCGGGCTCGATTTCAAGAATCTCCAGAGCCCTCCGGAACGGGGCGGGATCGGGTTTCTGCATACCCGTATCCTCGAAGGTCACCACCGCATCGAAGAGGTTGTGGAGACCGAGCGCCACGAGTCGCAGCCACGCTTCCCGCCGGGGAGCGTCGGTCACCACCGCCAGCAGTATCCCCATTTTGACCAGCCGTACCAGAGTAGCCTGGGTGTGGGGATAGAGGACGAGATGGGCCTCTCTTCTGCGACGATAGGCCAGAACACCCGAGGCGAGGATCTTCCAGTCGATAGTGCCGGCATGCCCGGTGAGGAAATCATCGAATACCTGCTGGTACTCGATCCCCTTTCTGGCGTACACATCCTCGATCCCGTCGATCGCCTCCTCCACGGTCATATCGAGCCCGACATCAACCATGGCGATGGCGGCTGCTTTCACCGCTTCATCCTTCATGCGCATGAAATCGATTAATGTATTGTCGAGATCGAAAATGACTGCCCTGATCATCGTCTGCTCCTCATCCGCCATAACCGTATAACCGCCGCAAGTTAGTGCCCATCCGAAAATTTCGGATGGGCACTTATGTAGTTCGCGAGGCGAAAACGAAAGATTTTCCGCGAGGTCAAGGAAATCAACGGGTAGCGCGGAGGCGTACAATTGGTACGCCGCACAAGGAACCCGGTAGATTGACGCCGAGATCGCGGAAAAGGGCCGTTTTCGGACGGGAACAAGTTATCCCTCTCCCCCGTCAGACATCCGGTGGCTCCAGCCGCCGGGCCGGATCGACCGGAGCACTGATCCCTCCCGCAGTATTACGTCGGGTTGACCTGCACCGACATGGCCAATAACCGTCAGCGGTCCATCCCCGTCCAGATCCCCCTCGTCCAGGGCCGGGTGATCGGGTGGAAGTGTGAGGAGGAGTTCAAATTCCTCACCTGAATCGAGCGCGTAGCGGGCAAGGTCTTCCTCACTGAACGCCTCCCCCTGTTCCTGTGCCCGCCATCTGAGAAAATCCTCCAGTCCGGGACAGATCGGAATCACGTCGGCCTTCAGCGTCAGCTGCACCCCCGAGTCGAGCGCGAGGTGCCATGCTTCACTCGACAGGCCGTCACTGATATCGATTGCGCTGTTCACACCGCCATGCCGGTTTACCGCGGCGGCGGCCCTCACTCTGGCGTGCGGCCGGATGTGCCGCTCGATGAGCGCAGCCGCCCACTCACCAGGCGGCAGGTCCCCGTCGATCGCGAGCAGTTCAACGCCCGCTCGGCTGCCGCCGAGACGGCCGGTGACGGCCACCACGTCACCGGGCTGTGCGCCCGATCTTGTCCAGAGGCCGTCGGAACGCACCGTGCCGAAGACAGCCACGGAGATGGCCAGCGGCCCCGGTGTGTCCACCACATCTCCTCCGACAACCGCCACCCCGAGCAGGTCTGCCTCCTCCCGGATGCCTTCATACAGTTTTTCAAGTTGCCGGTCGTCCACCGACGTGGGAATCTGGAGACCGATCACCGCTACCAGGGGCGTTCCTCCCATGGCGGGAATGTCGCTCACCGCGGCGGTAAGAGCTCGCGCCCCGACACCCTCGGGCGGCTCGTTCGGGAAGGCATGCACGCTCTCCACAACCGTGTCGATCGTCAGCAGGCCCAGTACATGCGGGGCAATCTCCCAGACCGCCGCGTCATCGCCGATACCGATTGTGAGGCCGTCCCCGGGCAGGGGCGTGCCCGGACCGAGACATCCGGCCAGTCTCTCAATGAGCCGGAACTCGGGACCCAGCGGTCCCGGGTCTCCATCGGTTGTCCCCCTCTTCACGGTGTTCTCCTCCTCCGGGAGAAGTCGAACCGGGTGATTCCCCCTCGGGTGCCGAACCAGATGGTATTCCCTTTGAGAGCTGAGCACCACACACGGGAGTCGATCAGACCGTCCGATTCATCATAGTGATACCATTGATCGGAATCACGAATGAGACGCCACACGCCCCGAACGGTTGTCAGCCACACATTCGATTCATCGAGGGTGAGCGAGGTGGTCTCGCCGGGCAGAAGCGGTCCCATGCCCGGCATGGGCAGCCATTCACCACTCCGGGAGTTGTACGCCACAATGCCGCGCGATCCCGCCCACCAGACCTCATCTCCCCACGTGCCCACCACATCAACGCTCCCGTCGAGCGTCCCGTCGGGGTGCCTCAGGCGGAAGAGCGTGCCATCGGGCCAGGTACCCCGATATCCCCAGCCACCCATCCCGGTCGCAAACCACATGGCGCCCTCACCCGCGGCAATGTCCACAACCGTGGCCTCAAGGGGGAGCCCGACACCGGTCAGAGAATCACCGGTAATCGCCACCGCGCCCCGCAGGGTGCCCAACCAGACCGCGTCGCACCCGACGGCTATCGCCGTCGTCCGATAATCGGGCAGTCCGTCCCGTTCCGTCCACGTTCTCCATCGCCCGCCCTGGTCCCTGCGAGCCACGCCCGCGTCGATCGCCATCCACACCTGCCGGCCTTCGAGAGCGAGATCGATAACCCGGTCGGATAGGAGACCCATGGTTTCATCGGCCAGCACATATTTCCAGGTGTCGGTCGCGATCCGCCATTCGGTCACGCCGCCGGTCGACCTGAAATCACCCTGTCCACCCGCTATCAACCCCTCATCGGTCACGACAAGCGCTCGTACATCCCCGCTCCAGAGTCCGTGAGGCTTCATCTTCAGCTGGAGCGTGCGGAGGTCGGCATACCCCACACCCAGTCCCCAGGTCGTCATCCACATTTCCGATTCATCCCCGGCCCTGACGTCGGTCACCGGAGCGATCACGCTGAGCGGGCCGCGGATCCTTCCGTCGCCCAGATAGAAGTAGTCGGAATCACTGAAGAGATTGGCCGGCAGCGGGAGCGACTGCGGGAGAGCCACCTCCGGGAAACGGTCACTCCTCAGGTACCCCGTCGAGGGATCCACCCTGACCTCGCTCGAACCCGATTTCACCACGATCGTCCCGTCTGATCCGATTCCTATTCTCTCGATCTCGCCCTCTGGAAGACCGTCGGCCGGTGTAAATGGATTCCTCCATTTTTCTCTCAGACGGTCGTAGAGGAGCAGACCGCCTGTCGTGGCGACGGCTGTAAACCGCGTCCCGGGTACGATCTGGTTTGCGAACCGGGTGACGGTGATGGATTCCCACTCTTCGGGTGAGTAGAGAGCGTTCTGCCCGCCATGAGGGTGTTCTGCCCCTGCCATGATTCCAAGAAAAAGAACGGCCGCTCCCGGTAGGTATCTCACTGCCACTCCACGTAGGGCAATAATCTCTGCGGCAGGGGAAGGGGAATAAGACCGATCGCCTGCATCCGCTCATCCCACTCCTCGGCAAGGACCCGCATCGTCGATTCTATCGATCCCTTGATCTGCAGCGAGGCATCCGGAAGGGGGTGGGCGCTGATCGATTCCAGAGCTTCAAGAAACCAGATCTTCCAGGCGTTCTGAATATCCTGTTCGAGGAACCGGTCTCCCGCGGTCGGGAGTCCTGTTTCATCCACCTGCAGGTTCTCTCCGGCCAGCTCGAGCAGGACCTCCATCCGCTCCCGCGCGTTATTGTAAACCAGATTCAGCAGCTGCCGGGCCGCTCTCAGATCAGCCAGCGCGATCTCATAGGCTGTCACCGCCGCGATGCCTGCGCCGACGGTCACGAGCTCCCGGTTCACATGTTCAGGCGTATCGAGACTCGATCGATAGAGTGGATCGGGGAAGGACCAGATCCTCTGGCTGGGAATCAGCTGCTCCAGCAGCACTTCATGGTCCACTCCCCCCTCGAAGGGATGAACGATTACCTCCCTGGCCCCTTTCCCCCTGACGACTCTCGCCCCCACTTCGGCGGTCAGCAAGCTCAGGTAATGTCCTTCAAACGGCCAGTAGGGAGGTGTGGCCGCGCCCCACGGTGTGTGTTCATCAGGCGGCCGGGTCCAGATCGATGAAGGATCGGGTACGCCCTCGATAAGGAGCCGGGGTGGCTCTGCCTCCTGATTGCCGGCCAGGAGGTGCACAACTGTCGCCGAGTGGAGCTCGTCGACCACCGTCATATGATGTTCCGCCCATGACCCGGCACCCATCATCACCGCTCCCCAGACGAACACTATCCCGCGACGGGGCCGGTCGAGCTTCCCCTCTTCGATCGCCGAGCGTATCGCCAGGGCCGCCTCGACCAGGGCCGCCGCTCCGCTGACATCGCCCCCACCGGGAGCCGGGCCGGAGAAGGGCGCGATGAGGGCGACCCGTTCCATAGGCAGTTCGCTGCCGGGAATTTCAGCCACCAGGGTCCTGAGAGATCGTCCCTCGAGGGATCGCGTCTGCACGATCGCCCGCACCTCGACCTCCCCACCCCCCTGCTCCATTGCTCTCTCGAGACGCCAGGCGGTCTCGACGCTCACCTTGAACCCGAACCCCTCTCTGCCGACAGTACTGTATGAGACCAGATCGGGGTGTTGATCGGTTCCCTGCCATGACGGCGCGGAGGCGCTCACCACTCCAGCCGCTCCCCGTTCCAGAACGGCCATCCGGTAGATGTCGGCCAACGGCTGCCTGCCGTACACGATCGCGCCGGTGACATCCACTCCTTCGTATTCCTGTGCGAATGTCCCGTTTCCAAGGTTGATCATCCGGGTTGTTATACCCTCTCCGGATGTCGCTGTGGAGTTCCCGGCAAGAGCCATGGGGGTCTGGCGGGTATCGGCTGCCACGAAACCGTCAGGCCCCAGAATCTCAAGCCGGGCTGAAACCGGTTCGATGATCTCATACGGGAGAGAGTCCCGGAGAACAAACACATACCCGCCGGGAAAACCGGACAGGGGCGGCCCGTCAGGCGGCGGATCGCTCACGACCTCGAATCCTCCCTCCGCGAGTCGGGCGCGGATCAATTCGAGGGCGGTGTCGAATCCGGGAGTACCCGGCAGGCGCTGCAGGGGAGCTAGTTCCTCTATGAGTTGATCGGCAACGCTTCCGTCAATATAGGGCAGAAGTACCCGATCGGTGTTGAGTCCGGCCCCCTTTTCGCAGCCGGCCCCGATGAGGAGCGAGATGAGCAGCAGGCAGATCGAACCGTACCTGCCCGTAACGTACAGCGGATGAGGACGCGACATGAAATGCAACTTGAGACCTCCCCTTCTGTGTGTCAAGACGGGGCTTTCGATCTTGACCGTCACCGCCTGAGTTACCCTCTTGTCAACGGACGTTCAAGGATGACGATGCGCAGGGAGGCAGATCGTGGAACCGGACATTTTTCAACCCGACGACCTCCCCGGAGGAGACCGGACCGGCCCTCCCGTCGGGAACCGGCAGTTGCCTTCGGCCGGCGAGATTCTGGATATGGAACGGCGCAGCTGGCGGAGAGCGGCCATCTTTTTCCTGGCCACCCTGTTTTCCACCTTCGCGGTCGGGGCCGGCATGGCCGGCTCCACCCTTGACCGGCCTCCGACCCTCCTGGACGGCTGGATCTTCGCCGTACCGCTGCTGGTGATCCTGCTCTGTCATGAGTTCGGTCATTACCTTTTTGCCCGGCGCCATGGTGTGGCGGTCTCTCCCCCTTACTTCATTCCCTTCCCGAACATCTTCGGCACCATGGGCGCGTTCATATCGATCCGCTCCCCCATCCCCAACCGGAGGGTGCTGTTCGATATCAGCGCGGCCGGCCCGCTGGCGGGATTCATCCCGAGCGTCATCGCTCTTCTGGTCGGCTATCGGCTTTCCACCGTCGCCCCGATGGTCACCGATCAATGGGTTCTGGAATTCGGCGACAGCCTCCTGACCATGGGGATCCAGCAGCTGATGATCGGTCCGGTCCCCGAGGGGCTGGCGGTGTGGATCCACCCGATCGGCCTGGCCGGCTGGGTCGGCCTCTTCATCACCATGCTCAATTTACTGCCGATCGGCACCCTCGACGGGGGCCACCTCGCCTACGCGTTTTTCGGCCGCAGACAATGGTTGGTCGGACGCCTGTTCCTGCTGGGGATGTTCGTTCTCGGGGTTACAGTAAGCTGGCTGTGGCTGATATTCCCGATCTCCTTCTCGGTGATAATCGGGGTTGTCTGGGTCGTCCTGAAACTCACCGGCCGCACTTCAGTCCGATTCCCCGATTTCTGGTTGGGACTCCTCCTGAGGCACCCGCCGGTTCCCGACGAGAGTCCGCTCGACGCGCGGAGAAGAATGGTGGGCTGGATCTGTCTGGTGGTCTTCGTGCTCTGCTTTATCCCGGTGCCGATCCAACAGATTCTGCCCGGGTAGGAGCCTGTCGGAAAAATCGACGATAGGCCCCTGGGGAGCGTCTGTCGAATTACGCCTCCAGCTTTTTCAATTCCCCGGCCAGCGCCGGGAGGACCTCCAGTACGTTCCCGACAATGCCGTAATCGGCCACCTGGAAGATCGGTGCCTCTTCGTCCTTGTTGATGGCAACGATGACCTTTGAGCGGCTCATACCGGCAAGGTGCTGCATGGCACCTGAAATCCCGCAGGCAACATAGAGTCCAGGCGTCACCACTTTCCCGGTCTGCCCCACCTGTTCGCTGTGTGGTCTCCAGCCGGCGTCCACCGCCGCCCGGGAGGCGCCGAGTTCGGCACCGAGAAGCCCGGCGACCTCTTCCAGGAGTCCCCAGTTCTCCGGCCCGCCCATTCCACGACCTCCCGATACGATCCTGTCCGCCTCGGTGAGGTCGACACGCGCTCCCGCGGCCGCCTCGACCGCTCCGGCTGAAACACCCCGCTGCTGGGCCGCCCAGGCGGTATCTATCTGCTCGATCGCGGGTGAGGTGTCGCGTGAATCATCCACATCGAATGCTTTCGGGCGCATGCTGATGACACCAATGGGAGTCGTCAGCCGGATCTGCTCAACGATCTTCCCCGCATATACCGGCCTAGTCGCCACAACGGCACCCTCTTCCAGACTGAGACCGGTACATGACGAGGCGTAGCCAGCACCCAGTCGTGCCGCGATCCGGGGTGCCAGGTCCTTTCCGGTGCTGGTTGCCGCGATCAGAACAATCGCTGGATCCGCGACCCTGACAGCCTCCGCCGCAGCCTCGAGCCAGAATTCACCTGAGTACACGCCGAGTGCTTCATGATCGGCCAGATAGACCGTGTCCACGCCATACGCTCCGAGTCCCTGCGCGTGGTCAGCGATCCCGTTTCCGACCACCAGGACCGAGCATTGTTCCCCTTTCCCGTCAGCGAGCCAGCGGCCGGCACTCACCGCTTCAGCCGTCACCGCGCGCAACTCACCATCCCGGGTCTCGGCTATAACCAGAACACCTTTGGGCATGTCCCCTGCTCCTTACCTGTTATCTGATCACCGTCGCGTGGTGCCCGTGTGCACCGTTCCGCAATTTCCCTGATTAGAGAACCCTGGCTTCTTCTTTCAGAAGACGAACAAGCTCGACCACCGCCTCCGGGCCCTCTCCCACTATCTTCCCTTCCGGTCGTGTCGGCGGGAGTGAGAGCTGCACTTTCTCGATGGCGGCATCTCCCGGATCGCTGTCGACGATGGCGATCTCTTTTTTCTTGGCTGCCATGATCCCCTTCAGCGACGCGTAGCGCGGCTCGTTGAGTCCCTTCTGAGTCGTGAGCAGCGCGGGCATATCGAGTGTGAGGGCCTGTTTCCCTCCCTCGACTTCCCGGGTTACCTCGACCTTGCCGTCGGCGAGTTCGATTGCGGTAACCTCGGTGGCGCACGGGATACCAAGGAGGGTCGCGATCATGGGACCCTGCGCCTGTGTGTCGTCATCCACCGACTGTTTCCCGGTAAAGATCAGATCGCAGGGATGATCACCAAGGGCATCCGCGACAAGACGGGCCTGCTGCAGCGGATCATCCACCGGTTCGGCGGTTTTGAGATGGATCGCCCCGTCACAGCCCAGCGCGAGGCACGATCTGAGCGCGGTGCCGATCCGTTCGGGTCCGACACCGATCACGGTGACCATTCCCTCTCCCGCTTCCCTGATCTGCAGGGCCGCTTCCACCGCGATTTCATCGTATGGGTTCACAACCCAGGTCACATCCTGCTCATCGATATGCCGCTCATCGGCACCGATCTTGACCCGTGCCGCGGTATCGGGCACCTGTGTGATGTACACAACCAGGTTCATGACAGCTCCTTACAGACCGGGGTATTCGTTCGACCACTCGGCTTCAAGGGAGGTAACGGTAATGAGAGCCGAAGAGCCGGACAAGCCGATTTTCGTCGCTCATTTCACACCTCTGGCGCCGGGAGTGGTGCCATCGTATCTTCATCGGCGATGAAGCCTTTCAACCGGCATATCTTCTGTCGATCGCGCTTTCCGACGATCCTCATATTCAGCCTGATCCTCTCTTCTCCCGCGCCTTTGCGCGCGCAGACGCCGGACGATCCCGGGGCTCGTCTCGAGGGCCTCCCCGTGCGCAGCATCACCGTGCACGGCCTGCAGACCATGGATGAAGATGTCGTGCTGCGACGTCTCGATCTGCGCGTGGGGGAGCGCTGGCTGCGGGAGACGGCAAGAAGGGATGAACGCGCCATCACCGGTCTGATGATATTCTGGTCGGTGCGGATCGAGGCTGCAGGCTTCCCGGAAGAAAGGCCGGCCATGGCGGTTGACGTCCATCTCCATCTCGAAGAACGGATCGGGTGGTTTCTCGTTCCGCAGCTTTACTGGACACCGGAGGAGAGCTGGTCATACGGCCTGGCTGCCGGTCACTTCAACCTCGCCCACCGCGGTCACTGGTTCTACCTCTCCGCAGTAACCGGCGGCGTGCAACACATCAGCATGAGTGTCAGAAACACCTGGAACGGCAGGAATCACGAGTCCTTCAGTATCGGCGGGTCCGCGGTGGATATCCACAACCGGCTGTTGGATTTTGATGAGAGGGGGGAGCGCTTTCACTACCGGTTCGGTCGATGGTTCGGACGAAGCGGTCGGGCGGAGGTCGCCTTCGATTATCGACGGGTTGAGGGATCCATGCCCGGATGGACGGACATCAGCGTTGCCGGAACTCCCTTTCAGGATCGACTGGTGGCGGTCCGGATCAGGCTCGGCGTCGACACCTCGGATCCGTGGGCCTTCCCCCGTCTGGGCCGGAGGTCATCGATCACCCTCGAGCAGTACGCGAAGGTTATGGGAGGGACCCTCACGGGTGGCAGAGCCAGGGGAGTGGCGACCCACAGTGTCATGATCGGCGGGCGGGTGGTCCTGGCCGGATATGGTCTCGTCGAGACCCAATGGGGTGACATACCGTTCTGGCGGCTCCTGGCACTGGGAGGGATGAACAGTGTGCGCGGTTACGGCCTGGGATCCTGGCTGGTCAACCGACGATGGGAGGCTTCCAGCGAGATCAGATGGTACGTCGTGCCGATGCGTGTCATCGACACCGGTTTCCTCGGCGATCAGATCGTGGGTGTCTCACTTTCTCTCTTTGCGGACGTGGGGGCGGGCAACGGGATCAGGCGCGGCCCGGGGGCCGTTCTCGGACGAACCCCCACGCTCAGGTCAATCGGATCAGGAATCTATCTGCACAACGCCCTGCTCGGCACACTCAGGCTGGAGATTGCCTGGCCCGAGGGAGCTGAACGCCACTGGGGTTTCGGGCTGGGCATGAAGTTCTGATCTTTCATTACGCCTTGACGATCTCGGCGCGTACTCCGGCAATTCCCTTCATCGCGTTCCGGGTGTCCACAATGAGTGTGGCCCGCTCGCCAACCAGCTGATAATCAATATTGCTGTGATCGGTTGAGATCACGACCGCGTCGGCGGTCTCCAGCGCCTGCGCGTCAATACCAACCGATTCACGACCGGTAAATTGCGGAAACTTCCGCGTGCGTGGAATGACGGGTAGATAGGGATCGTGGAAAGTGACGGTTGCCCCTTCCCCGTCTTCGAATAGAGACATGAGCTCCAGACCGGGTGATTCACGGATGTCGCTGATGTCCTTTTTATAAGACATGCCGAGCAGCAGTATCTTCGCTCCCTTAAGCGGTATCTCTTTGTGTTTCAGCGCGTTACGTGTACGCTCCACAACATACTTGGGCATTCTCGTATTGATCTGGCCGGCAAGTTCCACGAAGCGCATTTCGAAGCCGTACTTCGTCGTTGCCCGCCAGTTGAGGTAGAAGGGGTCGATCGGCAGGCAGTGCCCACCCAGTCCCGGTCCGGGATAAAACGCCTGGAATCCGAATGGCTTGGTGGCGGCCGCGTCAATTATCTCCCAGATATCCAGTTCCATGAGATCGGCCAGCATTTTGACCTCATTGACCAGCGCGATATTGACCGCCCGGTATACGTTTTCGAGGATTTTGGCCATCTCCGCGATCTCAAGCGATGAGCATGGTACTACCTTCGGGACAATGGTCGAGTAGAGGTCGACCGCGCGCTGCAGCGATTCGGCGTCGAAGCCGCTGACGAGTTTCGGTACATCGGTGATGTCGTGGGAGGCCTGCCCCGGATCTACCCGCTCCGGGGAGAACGCGACCAGAAAATCATCACCCGCACGCAGACCCGATGCCTCCTGAAGCCGTGGTATGAGGACCTCCCGCGTTGTACCGGGATAGGTGGTGCTCTCCAGGACGATGAGCTGCCGTGGCCGGATATGCTCTCCCAGTGCGTTTGCGGTGTCCTCAATATATGACAGGTCTGGTGTCATGACATCTGTCAGGGGTGTGGGAACAGCAATCACCACCGCGTCGACTTCCGAGAGGGCCTCCATCTGCGTCGTCAGGACGCAGTCGTTCGCCAGCACCCGGGCGATTCTGTCACCGGGAATATGCGAAAGGTAGGTTTCCCCCGCTGCCAGGAGGCGGATCTTTTCCTGATCTATATCCACCCCGGTCACACTCAGCCCCGCTTCCCGGAATGCCAGCAGAAGCGGCAATCCGACATACCCCAGGCCGATGACCCCGACGGTACCGGGTGAAGATTCCATGCGTTTCTCTCCGTCAGACAATGTGTCCTCTGTCAGCTGTCAGTCCATGCAGCAGGATTCCCCCGGCCATCGCCACGTTCAGGGATCCAGCGGCTCCCGTCATGTTGATGTGGATCGCTTCTCCTGTCTCGCCGAGCTCATCGCTTACGCCATGCGCTTCACTGCCGAGCAGGAGTGCCCATCTCGCCGCCGGTGTGACGGAAGAAAGGGGCCTCCCCCCCTGAACCTCTGCCCGAAACACCTGCCAATCCTGCTCCTGGAGATGCCTCAGAACCGGAGCGAGGGCCACCTCCTCTGCTACGATTCCAAGGTTGAAGAGGCTACCGACCGCGCTGCGAACCACTTTCGGATTGGTACTCTCCACGGTGCCCGTTCCGAGCAGGATCCCATCCATGCCGAGGGCATCCGCCGCCCTGATGAGGCTGCCGACATTGCCGGGATCGGATACCGCGTCGAGGCAGAGCAGTCGTTGAGCCGGGAGATCCCGCAGTTTCTCACAGATCACTTCCGGCCGCTCTCCACGCAACGGCTCCCAGGCTACAGAAGCGATGATGCCGGGTGGGGTCGTGGTATCTGAAAGCTCCTGCAGGATCTCAGGGCCGGCCAATCTCACCGGTATTCCCCGGTTCCCTGCAAGTTCCTCCACCCCGGTGAACACCGGATTGTTCAGGACCTCACTGGTGATGGCAATGAGCCGCACGTCCGCGCCGATCTCGAGTGCCGTGCGGAGCGAGCGAGCCCCTTCCAGCAGAAACACGCCCCGACGCCTGCGGACCGGCCTGCTGGTGAGCCCTCGCAGAACCCTCAGTTCATTCTGGCTGAGTGGGTCCATCCGCCTCCATGTGGTCATCGGGACCGATCACGTCTGCCGGAGGCGATACCCCTGGACGTGTCAGTCGCTGGTAGATGAGCGCTCCCAGGGCACCGAACCCTGCAAAGATCCCCATCATGAACAGCGCTGAGAAGAGGTGCATGGCAACCACGGCGAGCCCGCTCTCCGGCAGACCCTGCAGCAGTTCCATGCTGCTGTCTGGTATGCCTCCGGGAACGAGATCCTGGATAGATCCGAGCATGCTGTTCAGGGAAGGTCCCGAAAAGAGCGTGTACACCAGCTGTATGCTCGAGGTTACCAGTCCCGCGAACGCGCCGGCAAGAGCGCCGATGCCCGGTGCCTGCCTGTCGGGGAGCGTATCTGTTCTCCGGACTACAGCCACCGCGATAGCACCTGCCGCCCATGCCCACAGGCAGCAGAAGCAGTTCATGAAGGCCAGCAGGGGAATGGCAGAAACAATACCACCTGCCAGCCCGCCCCAGAAGATGCCGCGAAGTCTTGATTCAGAAAGTGCCATCACGTGACCCTATGAGTGAGAGAGCGAGGGGAGCGGCAGCTGCCGCTCCCGTGACTGACCTGATGATGAGTGTCGAATTCCAGATGTTGAACAGGTTCGCCGTTCCATCCAGCACGAGGGGAACAACGAGCAGGAAAAGCAGGGGCGATACCCGCCACCTGAGTCCGAATCGCGCCGCCACGGACGCTCCTGCACCGATGACACCGAGTGCCAGATAGAAACCGGTACACCGCGCGCACACCACCATCACGCTGCCCACCATCTCGAAGCACCGGTCAGAGTATTGATGACAGAGGGGCCGGAACGCAAGGCGCGCCGCGACATCCATAACCGATCCCTCTCCCGATATGGCTGCGATCACGATAAACAGGATGGGGAGCATCAGGAGCGCTCCCCATATGAGTATTCCGTTTGATCCCTCCCGCGGGATGAACGTAATCGCCTTTCTACCGGTCCCGGCCTGCATGGCGGGAAGTCTATGTGCACTGGAACGGGGTGTCAACGCACTTCACGAATACCGACAATGTTCGAAGAGAAGTTAATAGAAGCAAATACGTACGATACGACGCAATCAGACATATATTGCCGGTTGCCAAGAGGCGCGGCCAGGGTTTTTGTTATCTCCCCGATCTGTTCTCCACTGTGCCAGAGAAGCAGGCAGGTGTCGACCCCCGTGGCAGGGAGAATCATGGGGAGTGCCTGCGCGGGAGGAGTCAGGGCGCGTACCGTTACGAAGTCGAAGGCCGCTACCTCATCACGATCGCAATCCTCGAACCGTGACTGACGCACGGTCACCCTCGGGAACAGGTCGAGCCTCCTGATCGCCTGATAGAGCCAGTCCGCTTTCCGCTCCTTCGGCTCAAGGAGCACGACCGACAGATCGGGGGTGGCCAGAGCCAGGGGAATACCCGGTAACCCTCCCCCCGATCCAACGTCAAGGAGGGAGAGCCCCCCCGAGAGGTTCCACCGCGCAAGCGCCATCAGGGAATCGCCGACATGGCGGAGCGGGCCCTCCTCGAGCGACCCGCGAGAGACAAGGTTGAGTTTAGCGGTGGAGTCGAGAAGCAGATCCCAGTAGGCAAGACACCGGTCGAGTTGCTCCGGTTTGAGATCGAGTCCTGCGGCTGAAAGCGCATCGATTATGATCTGTGGATTACTGCCCGGATGTTTCACGTGAAACATCCCGGATCATCCAGCACCATCCCGTTGAGATGTTTCACGTGAAACATGTCTGTTTTGCCTGGGGCACTGTCACGCAACAACCGTGGCATTCGAGTGGATCCCTTATCCCGACCGGCTGCGTTGCGCCTCTTCGCCACACCTTACCGTTCAAGCACGGCGTCACTCTCGGTGCCGACACTTGTTACTTGGCATGACCCTGGGCCGGCTCCGGTTTGCGGTGCACAAATTCGGTCTGGATCACCGAGAGGACGTTGAACAGTGTCCAGTAGAGAATAAGCCCGGCCGGGAACGTCCTGAAAACAAAGAACAGCACTGCCGGCATCATGAGGGCCATCGGCCGCTGTTTCGGATCCTTCAACTGCGCTCTCTGCTGTATCAGCATGGTTACGGCCATGAGTGCCGGGAGCACCAGATATGGATCGCTCAGCGACAGGTCGGTGATCCAGAACATGAATGGTTCTCCGCGCAGTTCGATTGTCGTCCTGAATACAATAAAGAGGGCCCAGAAGATCGGCATCTGCAGGAGCATCGGGAAACAACCACCCAGGGGGTTGACCTTGTTCTCCTTGTAGAGATTCATGATCTTCTTGTTCATCTTCTCCTGGTCATCTTTGTACTTCGCGCGGATTTCCGCCATTTTCGGTGAGAGCTGCTGCATGGCATGCATGCTCTCATACGACTTCCTCGTCAGCGGGAACACCACGATTTTCACGAGTATCGAGAAGAGGATGATCACCAGACCGTAATTATGTATGTATTTATGCAGGAAGGTGAAGAGGAGCAGGACCCCGTGGCTGATCGGTTTGATGATGCTGAACCCGAAATCCATCATCTTGTCGAGACCACGCTCGTAACTGCGCAGGATCTGGTAATCGATCGGACCCAGGTAGAAACTGGTGCTTATTTCGGTTCCTTCTCCGGCCGGCAGGCGTCTGTCTACCGCGACATTCATCCGGGCCGTTTCCGCACCTCCGGCGCCCCCGTTCATCTTCGCGTTCCGGAACGGTTCTCCCTCAGGCATCATGATGGCTGTAAAATATTTAACCCGCAGGGCGACCCAGTCTACTGTCCCGAACGCCTGGGCCGAAACGGAATCCTTCTTCAGTTTGGTTTTTTGTACGTCTCCGCCCTGATAGGCGTAATAACCGGAATAGGTAAGCTCTTCCCGAAGCTGACGGACCCGACGCTTACGGTCCGCCTCGGTAAGGGCCGGTCCACCCAACTCGGTAAGGGCCAATCCGCCCATCCACAGCAGACGGTACCCATCGTTCAGCGGCGAGGTATCGAAACCATAGAAAGAATCGGTGATATTGAAGTCATACGTGTCACCGTTGAATGTCATGCGACGTATGACTCTGCGTGTATCATCCAGCTGGGCCCTCAGGGTGATGGTGCGTTCTACTCCTGGTTTGATCCAGACTGTATCGGGCGCGTCGGTACTGAATATTACCGACGTTACCGCGAATCGCTCGTCTCCTACCGGCAGCTCCATCACCGCTCCCATCGCGTCAACAGGGATCATCGATACGGGTGGTTCTCCCTCGCGCTCATATCCATGCAGTGTCCAGCCCCGGAGCACGGCACCCAGCAGGCCTATGTCCGCTGTATAGAGGGGGGTTTCAATCGTCACTCCTTCGAATTCGACCAGGGTCGGAGTGGGGGATATTACTTCGGACTCCAAATAAATTGGTGCCTGTTGTGTAGTCTGCTCCGGTGTGATAATATCAGGCGCGCTCACCGGCTGGCCTGGTTCTTCACTCATTGGAAGGTAGTCGTCGACGGCAGCTGGCTCTTCCGTCGGATTGATCAGCTTCATATAGGTTGGTGTCAGGAGCAGAACAGCTCCAATGATGATCAGGGCAAGGATGCTGCGCTTGTCTTCCATTTACTATTCCTTCGACTCAGGCACGGGGTCGTATCCACCTTTTGACCAGGGTCCGCATCTCACGAATCTCCACAAGGTGTAGCCTGCTCCCCGGAGGGGGCCATGCCTTTCGAGAGCGTTGAGTGCGTACTGTGAACAGGTGGGATGGAACCGGCAATGCGGTCTGATCATCGGCGAGATTATGGCACTATAGAACAGTATCGGTTGCCTCAGGATCCACGCCAGCAATCCGGCCGGCGAGCGACGTGAACGCGTCTGTGAGCTCAGCGTATGTTGCATGTTCAGCGCCCGTCCTGGCGATGATCAGGAAGTCACCCTTTTTCGGGAGTTGTTCTCTGTGGGTGCGGTAGACTTCTCTGAGCCGTCTCCTGACCAGATTTCTGTCAACCGACCTCCTGAAACGCCGGCTGACTGTGAATCCGGCGCGTCGCGCCACACAATCTGACGGCATCAGGTATCTGATGATCAGGAGGGAATCCTGAACGCTCTTACCCTCCCGGAACATCCGGAGCATGGTGGTGCGTCCCTTGATGCGTTCCCCCCGGGGCAACCGCATCCCGGTCATGTCTTACACCGTCAGACGACGGCGCCCTTTACTTCTCCGACGCTTGAGAATCGCACGACCGCTCCGGGTTTTCATTCTCACCCTGAAGCCATGCGTGTTTCGTCTCTTACGCCGGCTTGGTTGATACGTTCTCTTCACGTGTTTTCACCTGTATCAATAGATTACCGACGGATTAATGCAAGACCTGTTAATTTACACATGGTGTTTCCATTCAGTCAAGATTAATTGTGCCAGCTTCTTTGTAAATCTCCGCGTCATCCGATCACCCGGCTTCATTTTTAAATAATATGACCTTGAATTGGTTGTGTAAATATATTTTAATTTTGTGTGGAAAAACCCTTGACTATGCCTCATTGAGTGTGATAGGTTGGCGCTTCAGGTGTGAATGTTGATATGTGGATAACTTGTTGATAAGTGTGTTGATACCGTGTGGAAAGGTGGCCTGCCGGTTGAGTGGTAACTACCGCAACATACTGGCAAGTTTAGGGATAGCGCAAACGGTTGGTGTGAACTATCGGTCGTAATTTGGTGTAAGGAGATATAGATTTGTCGACATCGGTTAATACTCTCTGGTCCCGTTGTATGGAGGACCTCGCGACCCAGATTCCTCCCCAGACACTGGAGACCTGGTTCAAACCGATCCGTCCCCTCGACTGCTCCCGGAGTGAGTTCCGCCTCGAAGCCCCAAGCCAGTTTTTCATCAACTGGGTTGAACAGCACTATTACCCGATCCTGCAGAGAGTGATCCGATCCCGTGCCGGCGAGGATGTTGAAGTTGTTTTTGATATCGCTGAGACACAGGTGATCGAGGTCCCTCCACCGCCACAGCCTCTTCCACCTCCGGAGGTGGAGGCCATAACAGGAGGTGGCCTGCTTGATCCGATCGCCCTGAACCCGCGCTTCAGATTTGATTCCTTTGTAGTGGGAAACAGCAACGAGTTCGCGTACGCCGCCTCAAAGGCAGTCGCCGAGGCTCCCGGCCGGACCGCTTTCAACCCCCTGCTTGTGTACGGTGGTGTCGGTCTTGGAAAGACCCACCTTCTGCAGGCGATCGCTACCTACGCCATCGAGCAGGGTACGGCAACCAGGGTCATGTACATCTCGAGTGAGAAGTTTATCAGTGATTTCATCACCTCGATCCAGAATCACCAGACCGTGGAATTCACCTCACTCTATCGCAATGTTGACATCCTGCTGGTTGACGATATCCAGTTCTTCACCAACAAGGAACGTACCCAGGAGGAATTTTTCCACACCTTCAACACTCTGCACCAACGTGGAAAGCAGATCGTACTGACCTGCGATCGCATGCCTCGGGATGTACCGGGTCTGGAGGAACGTCTGACCTCCCGGTTCCTCTGGGGCCTGGTGACCGACATTCAGATCCCTGATTTCGAGACGCGTGTAGCCATCATGCAGAAAAAGGCCGATACCGACGGAGTGTCGGTACCCAATGATGTGCTTCTCTTCATCGCCCAGCATATCAAATCGAATATCCGTGAACTTGAGAGTTGTCTGATAAAATTATTGGCTTATTCCTCCCTGACAGGCAGGGAGATCTCCACCGACATGGCGATGGAGATTCTACACGATCAGATCGAGTACACCAGAAAAGGTATAACGATCGAGACACTCCAGGAGACTGTTGCCTCACACTACAATATTCCCTCCGACATGATGAGAGCCAGGACACGTAAGAAGGAGATCGTTGTACCCCGTCAGGTAGCCATGTATCTCTGCAAACATCTGACCGACAGCAGTCTGAAGACGATCGGTCTTCACTTCGGAGGTAGAGATCACACGACCGTCATCCATGCCTACCAGACCGTAGAGGAAAAGCTGGGGAAAAACCCGCATCTCAAGAGAGATGTCGACGCCATTCTTTCAACTCTGGAGATAGATCCCGGCGTTATCTGATCCCGACCCTTTCTCTGATCTGTGGAAAAACCTGTTGATATCGAGGTGATAAACTGTGGAAATGATGGTGATAACGCCGCGAAAAATGATATATCAGCCGGTCACTGTTGACAGTGTGGATGACCCACCCGGTTATCCACACCAATGTGAATGGTTAACAACAATGGTCTGTTTGTGTAATTTGTTTAATAATAATAAAATATAGGGATTTTCTGTGTTATTCACACTATCCACAGCCTCTATTACTACTATGTCTTTTATCTTTATATAGTGTATCTTAGTACTAGAAGAGAATAGTCGGCAGAAAGATACCTTGTGGTGCCAATTCACCAGATCAGGAGAGTATGATGAAGGTTAGACTTTCGCGGGATGAGGTAACAGAAGCTCTGACAAGTATCCAACAGGTTGTTCCCCCGAAAACAACTCTTCCCATTCTCTCAAACCTGCTCTTAAAAGCAGAAGAGGGCCGTCTCTTTATCACCGCGACCGATCTGGATATTTCGATACGAACCTCTTTTGAAGCAGATGTTCTCGAGGATGGTGTAACCACAGTTCCGGCACGCAAGTTTGCAGAGATCGTCAGAGAGTTTCCCCAGGAGGTGTTTCAACTCGACGAGAGTGAGGACCGAATCACCCTCACCTGCGGAAAAGGACAATACAAACTGACCGGTATGGATTGGGAGGAATTCCCCAAAATCCAGGATACCGTTGAGGGTGTCAACGTATCGATCGATGGAGCTATCGTGCGGAGGATCGTGAGTTCCACCGTGTTTGCTGTTTCAAGTGATGAGACGAGACCTGCCCTCGGTGGCGTTCTCTGGAAACTATCAGGCAAGGACACCAGCCTCGTGTCCACTGATGGACATCGTCTGGCGCTCATAGAGCTCACTGGTGTGGTGAATGGTAACGAGGATCTGTCGGTTGAGGTCATCGTTCCCTCAAAGGCACTGAACCAGATAAACAGACTGATTGGTGAGGGAAAACAACTCGAAGAAATGACGTTCGGGGAAAAATACCTTCAGGCGAACCTGCAGGGAACCGTTGTCATCACCCGTCTGATTGAAGGTCCATACCCCAACTATGAACTCGTCATGCCGAAGGATAACGACAAACTGGTCATTGTGGACAGAGATGTCCTCGAAGCTGCCGTCAGACGGGTAGCCATTCTGAGTAATGCCCAGACCCATCAGGTACGATTCGATCTTGAAGAGAACAGCGCGATGCTGAGCGCGGTCAGTCCCGACCTCGGCGCGGAAGCGCGTGAACAGGTTGAGGTTTCATACGATGGACCCCCCCTGGCGGTGGCATACAACGCGTACTATTTCATGGAGGTCCTCAGACACCTTCCCCAGGGTAATATTGAACTGTCACTTAAAACTCCTGTGAGCGCCTGCCTGGTCAGACCGGTGGATCAGGCTGAAGGAGAAACACTCACATTCCTGTTGATGCCGCTTCGATTGAATGACTGAAAAGGGGAGTGGAGGGAAACCACTCCCTGTACGGCTTAGGAACCTGTCCCTCCAGGCTTTCCGCAACTACAGATCCCTGGACCTGGAAACAGATGCTGGTCTGACACTCATTGTCGGGCCCAATGGCCAGGGAAAAACGAATCTGATTGAAGCGATCTACTTTCTCTGTCTCGGACGGTCATTCAGGGAGCGAAGAGACAGAAGACTGATCATGTTCGGGGAGAGGGGAACACGACTGGAAGGCGTGTTCAGCCTGGATGGAGATACGCACTCGATCAGCATTGTGATCGACAGGGAGGGCGGTAAAAGGGCACAGATCGACGGTGATGACGTGGAGAGGATGCGGGACTTGGTAGGACAGGTTCCGGTCGTCGGGTTCACACCGGAGGACACCGATATCGTGAAGGGGGATCCCGCGTCGAGAAGGCGGTTTCTCGACCTTGTCCTTGCCCAGACCAGCAGGGAGTACCTTGAAGCACTGCGACTGTACCGGCGAGCGCTGGTGCAGCGGAATATCTGCCTGCGCGAAGGAAGAGCCGAACTCATTGAGAGTTGGGAAGAGGCGCTTGTTGAAAACGGAACGGAGATCAGGAAACGCCGGGAAACCCTGATCGAATACATCGAGAATGTGGCAGGTGATATGTACACAGGGATCAGTCCCGGGGATGAATCGTTCACGATAAGATACCGGCCAAATCCCCCACGGGGAAACGCAGAGGCGGAGGATCTTGCCGAGGCGCTGGCAGCTGGACGCCGGGACGACCTCGACCGGAGGTTCACCGGTACCGGACCCCACCGGGATGATATCCTCTTTGAAGTCGGGGGAAGAAACCTGCGGATGTACGGCTCGCATGGGCAGGCAAGAACAGCACTGGCGACACTGAAACTCGCGGAGGTGGCATACTACACCTTTTCACACGCTCGCCAGCCGATCCTGGTAATGGATGAAGTTACTTCGGTGCTCGATCAGGAAAGAACAGAAAATCTTGTCCGGCTGCTCTCACAGGAAGCATCCCAGGTATTCATCACCTCACCGTCTGAGGATGAGTTTGGATCGTTTGCGTCGGAGGCGGGGTGCGTGGTTCATGTAGACAAAGGAAAGGCGAACATCAGGCGGTGATGAGCAGAACCCCAAGAAAACTGGGTGATGTGATGACGGCGTGGCTCTCCTCTTCCGGTCTTGAGAAAGGACTCGGAAAAGGACGCCTGCTGCAGGAGTGGGAATCACTTGTCGGAGCGAATATCTCTGCGGTTTCACGGCCCGTGGATGTCAGGGGAGAAACGTTACTTTTAGAGGTTGAGGACCCTGCCTGGAGGTCCGAGCTGTCCATGATGCAGGAGCGTCTTCTGGAGGCGATTGCAGGACGGCCGGGACTGCCCAGGATCAGGAAAATCCATTTTGTGGCAAGGCGTTTTGGAGGAACCAGAGAGTGACAGCAAAGCAGGGTGGTGGCGTGGCATACGATGCGGAGAGCATCCAGGTACTGAAGGGGTTGGAAGGTGTCCAGAAGCGACCCGCGATGTACATCGGGAGCACAGGCTCAAGCGGTCTGCACCACCTCGTCTATGAGGTCGTCGATAATTCCATCGACGAGGCTCTGGCGGGGTATTGTACGGACATCACGGTCACCATAGAGGATGGCGACATCATCAGGGTCATAGATGACGGCAGGGGAATCCCGGTTGATGTCCACCCCGAGATGCAGCGGCCGGCGGTGGAGGTCATCATGACCATGCTGCATGCCGGCGGGAAGTTCGACAGCAAGACCTATCAGGTATCAGGAGGATTGCACGGAGTTGGTGTGAGTGTAGTGAATGCCCTCTCGGAGTGGCTGGAGGTTGAGGTCACTCGGGATGGTGATATCTACAAACAGAGGTATCAGCGGGGGACCCCGAAGGCAAACCTGAAGAAAGTGGGAAAGAGCAAGAAGACAGGTACGACGATCACGTTCAAGCCGGACCCGAAAATCTTCACAGAAACGGAATTCCACTACGAGCCGCTTACAAACAGGATGCGGGAGCTGGCATTTCTGAATGCCGGCCTCAAAATAGTCCTCAAGGATGCGCGAGAAGGCAGAAAGCGGGAGACAACCTTCCAGTACAAGGGCGGCATCGTTGACTTCGTCAGGTATCTGAACGAGAACCGGCAGGTGCTCCATCCCAAACCGATATACATGTCCGATGTGCGGGAGGGCGTGAAAATCGATGTCGCCCTGCAGTATCACGATGGCTACCAGGAAGACCTGTACAGTTTCGTCAATACCATCAATACGATCGAAGGGGGAACTCACCTCACCGGGTTCCGCTCCGCCCTGACCCGCACGATCAACAACTACGTGCAGAACAACAACCTGATGAAGAACGGCTCAAAATTCACCCTTACCGGCGACGACTGCCGCGAGGGGTTGACCGCCGTCATCAGCATCCAGGTACCCGACCCGCAGTTCGAAGGACAGACCAAAACCAAACTGGGCAACAGTGAGGTGCGGGGGATCGTGGAATCAGTTGTGGGTGAGTCTCTGGCCACCTTCTTCGAGGAAACGCCCTCATACGCGCGGAAGATCGCGGCCAAGGTTGACGCCGCGGCCAGGGCTCGGGACGCGGCCCGTAAGGCACGGGAACTGGTTCGCAGGAAAACGGTTCTCGAATCGGGTACCCTGCCCGGCAAACTGGCCGACTGCGCCATCAGGGACCCCGAGACCACAGAAATCTACCTTGTCGAGGGAGATTCAGCGGGCGGAAGCGCCAAGGCCGGCCGCGATCGCAGTTTCCAGGCGATACTGCCGCTCAAAGGGAAGATCCTGAATGTGGAGAAGGCCCGCATCGACCGCATTCTGGCCAATAACGAGATACGAACGATCATTACGGCTATCGGCACGGGTATTGAAGAGGATTTTGATCTCGAGAACGCTCGCTATGGCAAGGTAATACTCATGACGGACGCCGATGTAGACGGCGCCCACATCCGAACCCTTCTGCTCACCCTCTTCTTCCGGTACATGAAGCCGCTGATCCGAAGCGGCAAGGTGTATATCGCCCAGCCTCCCCTCTATCGCCTCAAGAAGGGGAAAGAGGAAGTCTACACTTACAGTGAAGAGGAAAAGGACGCTGCGATGAAGCGGATGGGCAAGAAGGGTGTCTCCCTGCAGAGATACAAGGGGCTCGGTGAGATGAACCCGGACCAGCTCTGGGACACCACCATGAACCCTGAGACGAGAACGCTTCTGCAGGTGACCCTCGAGGACGCGGTTGAAGCCGACCGCATCTTTACGCTCCTCATGGGCGATGCGGTCGAACCGCGACGCAACTTCATAGAGGCAAACGCGAAATACGTGCGAAACCTGGACGTGTGACGTCTGATCCTGGATGCAGGATGGACAAACCTGGATGTATGACAGACAAACCTGGACGTGTAACAGACAATGACATCTCTCCATAGACAGCGAATCGTGCCGATTAATATCGAAGAGGAGATGAAGTCCTCTTATATGGACTACTCGATGTCGGTAATAGTCGCCAGGGCGCTCCCCGATGTCCGGGATGGTCTCAAGCCGGTACATCGCAGGATCCTCTACGGCATGCGTGAACTGGGGCTCCTGCCAAATCGCGCCCACCGCAAGAGCGCCCGCCTCGTGGGAGACGTGCTCGGAAAGTACCACCCCCATGGCGATTCGGCGGTCTATGACTCAATGGTCCGGATGGCGCAGGACTTCTCCCTGCGCTACCCACTGGTCGACGGACAGGGGAACTTCGGGAGCGTTGACGGGGACTCGGCGGCGGCAATGCGGTATACGGAGTGCCGGATGGCACCGATCGCCGGCGAGATGCTGCAGGACCTGGACAAGGACACAGTGCCCTGGGCACCAAACTTTGACGACACCCTCCAGGAGCCGGTAGTACTTCCGACCAAGCTTCCGAATCTCCTCGTTAACGGGGCCTCGGGGATCGCGGTCGGTATGGCGACCAACATACCGCCGCACAATCTCACCGAGGTGGTGAACGGTCTGCTCCACCTGGTCGATAACCCCGACGCGCTGGTGGAGGACCTCGCCGAACATATCAAGGGTCCCGATTTCCCTACCGGAGGCATCATCTTCGGACGGCAGGGCATCCGTGACGCCTACCGGACCGGCAGGGGCAAGATCACGGTGCGGGGCAGGGTCCATATCGAGGACATGAAGGACCGGGAGCGGATCATCGTCACCGAGATCCCTTTTCAGGTGAACAAAGCCAGACTTATCGAGAACATTGCCGAACTGGTCCGTGCGAAGAAGGTGGAGGGAATCAGCGACCTGAGGGATGAATCGGACCGGGAGGGGATGCGGATCGTCCTGGAGCTCAAACGGGACGCCTACGCCGAAGTCATACTCAACACGCTCTACAAGCACACGAAGCTACAGACGACATTCGGCGTGATCAACCTGGCGCTGGTCAATGGAATACCGAAAGAATTGAACCTGAAAGAAACCCTGCAGGAATTCATCAAGTTCCGCCACGAGGTGGTTGAACGAAGGACCAGATTCGATCTCGAACAGGCGGAAGCACGCGCCCACATCCTCGAGGGATTGCGGATCTGTTCGGACAACATCGACGAGGTCGTCGCGCTGATCAAGAAGGCCAAAGATCCCGCAGAGGCGAAGAAAGAGCTGAAAAAACGGTTCAAACTCAGTGACATCCAGGCCCAGGCCATCCTCGATATGCGTCTGGCGCGACTGACCGGTCTGGAACGGCAGAAGATCGAGGAGGAATACCGGGACCTGATAGAGATGATCGCTCACTACCGGGAGGTTCTGGCAAACAAGGGCCTCAGGATGGAGATCGTCCGGGAGGAGTTCACTGAGATCCAGGCGCAGTACGGAGATAAACGGCGGACGGAGATCGTGAATGACACCGGCGACTTCTCTATCGAAGATCTAATTGCCGAAGAGGACATGGTGATAACAATCTCTCACCAGGGATATGCCAAACGTATCCCTGTTTCCACCTATCGACGTCAGGGACGCGGGGGGAAGGGGATCCGGGGAGTGGGAACGAAGGAAGAGGATTTCGTCGAGCACCTCTTTGTGGCCTCGACCCATTCCTACATCCTCTGCTTCACCGATCGGGGGAAGTGCTACTGGCTGAAAGTGTACGACATCCCACAGGGGGGCCGTCTCGCGAAGGGACGTCCGATCATCAACCTCATCCAGGTCGAAAAGGATGAGACGATCCAGGCGGTGGTGCCGGTCAGGAACTTCAACGAGGGCATGAACATCATCTTCACGACCAAACGAGGCCTGGTGAAGAAGACCCCCCTGACCGACTACGGGAATCCACGGCGTGGCGGCATTATCGCGATCGACATCGTGGAAGGAGACTCCCTGAGGGACGCACAGATAACCGACGGCACCTGCCACATCATCCTGGGCACCCGGAAAGGCATGGCGATCAGATTTCGGGAGGATGATGTTCGACGAACGGGTCGAGACACCCGTGGAGTGAAAGGAATCACCCTGGCGAAGAAAAACGACGCGGTCGTGGGGATGGTGGTGGTCCGTCGAGAGGGCTTCATCCTCACCGTTGCCGAGAACGGATACGGAAAGCGCACGAAGATCAGCGATTACCACGTTCAGCGTCGCGGGGGCAGGGGGGTGATCACCATCAAGTGCTCCGAACGCAACGGGGATGTCCTCACGCTCCAGGAGGTTGTGGACAGCGACGAGTTGATGCTGATCACCCGCAAAGGCCTGATTATCCGGCAAGGGGCCCGCGAGATTTCGGTGATCGGGCGGAACACCCAGGGTGTCAGACTCATGAACATGGGTAAGGGTGATGTCGTGGTGGATATCGCCCGCGTCGCCGAGGAAGAGATCAACGGCGGAGAAAACAACAACGAGGCACAACCGGATCAAGAGGAACCAGCCGAAGATATCCTTGCCGAAGATATTCCGTCCGAAGATATCTCGTCCGAAGATATCTCGTCCGAAGATATTCCGTCCGAAGATATCTCGTCCGAAGATATCCCGTCCGAAGAGATATCCGCCGTAGAGGAAGCCCCCGCCTCTGAACCTCCTGCGGCAGTAAAGAAGACAGCAGCAAAGAAGACGACGGCAGTAAAGAAGATGGCAGCGACGAAGACTACAGCGACGAAGACTACAACGAAGAAAACGGCAGCGACGAAGACTACAGCGAAGAAAACGGCAGCGACGAAGACGACAGCGAAGAAAACTACAGCGAAGAAGACAAAGGCTGATGGTGACTCCACCGGGTAAGCAGGGAGAAGGATCGAGAGGACGGAACAGGGAGCAGGTCAGCTACTCAACCATCCGCCGGCTCTCCCGCTACTATCGCGTGCTGGAATCGGCTGCCGAAGAAGAACTGACACATATTTCAAGTGAGCAGCTTGCCGAGAGGAACGGTGTAACCAGCGCACAGGTACGCAAGGACCTCTCTTATTTCGGTACCTTCGGAAAGCGCGGGCTGGGATATCCTGTTAAAGAACTCCGGAATGAAATCCTGCACATACTCGGCATGGACCATCAGTGGCCGGTGGTCCTGGTAGGGGCAGGGAACATTGGACGGGCGATGATCGATTATGTGGAGTTCAGGCGACGGGGTTTCCTTATCGTTGCCGGCTTTGATGTAGACCCCAAAAAGATCGGCATTACCTACAGGGGTGTCCCGATCTTCCCGATGTTCCGATTGCCCGAGGTGGTGGAAACTCACGAGGTCGACATCGGTATCGTGGCGGTTCCGGCACTTTCGGCTCAGCGGGTATGCAACCAGCTGGCCGAGAGTGGAGTGAAAGGCCTCCTCAATTTCGCGCACACGCGACTGATCGTTCCCCCCGGTATCAAGGTGCGGACCGTGGATATGAGCATCGAGATGGAGACACTGGTGTATGTTGTGAAAAGGGATGGATCATTTCCCCTGGATTAAGTTCGCTGCAGTTACGGAGTAGAGCGGTTGTGCTGTTAACACCGTTGTGGATTCACCCCCCCTACACATGCTATCGTGTTGAACGGCAATACATTATATTGTTTTATAATCTATTTCAGGAATGTGGATAATTACCTGAGGGGGGTGGATAAAAGGCGAAATGACACACGATGTTACATAGGGCTGGCACGATACCGAATATCCGTGTATTCTTGACACACTTCCGGATTCCGATATGTTTCACTTTGACGACAACAGGGAGACCTGCCGCGAATCCAAAAATCGGTTAATCACCGGTTTCGTCGCATAAACAGTGGAGTTCCACGGATCGAACTCTGCCACGTCGTATTGGCATAAAAGATGCTTATTTATCTCGGTGCACGAAGACCCCCCCCCTTGCCGGGGAACGGTGTACTCAGGCGAGGAGGCGCAACGTAGCCGGTCGGGATACGGCGCCGCTCGAATGCCACGGTTGTTGCGTGACAGGACACTGGGACGAATAAGGAGAATCATATGAATTACACACGTATGGCGATGACAGTCCTTGCGGCGGCACTCGTCATTCCTGTGCACCCCGTGATTGGCCACACCGGGAAAGAGAAAGGTCGGATCACCCAACCCGCCGGGGCTGATGTTGAGTTGCAGGACCCCCGTCGTATCGAGGGTGACTACACTGTCGACCGGAATGACTACATCGAGGAGGATCTCATCATCGAGCGGGGAACCCTCACCGTCGACGGAGAGATCCGGGGTACCATCGTGGTGGCATATGGGGACGCGATCATCCGTGGCACGCTGGACGGCCTGATCGTTGTGGTTCACGGTGACGTGATAGTCATGGACGAAGGGCTCGTACAGGGAGATGCGGTCAGTATCGAGGGTAATGTGAATCTCCGGGGTTCAGGAGTTGTGACGGGGAGCAACGTAACCACAACCCGTGAAGGTCTGCGCCGGCAGGGAAGAAGTGTCGAGTGGGCACGGGCGGTTCGTCAGGCCGGAGTCCTCGAGGATGAAGAATGGGAAACGGAGCGCAGGGACAGGGGAGACAGACAGTTCGACCGGGACTCCTACCGCAGATACTCCCGCTACGACTTCCTCGAAACCGGCAATTTCCCGCTCGGTGGACTCGTCTACAACCGGATCGACGGGCTCACCCTGCAGGGACAGGTCTTCAACAACAGCTTCGACTGGGACAGGGCTGCAACCAGCTTTTATGGTGGCGCGGGATACGGCTTCAAGAGCAAGCGATTCTACTACCGTCTCGGGTTGAACCGGTACTGGCTGCCGCGGACTCCGATCGAGATCGGTGTGGGGGCATACAAACAGCTTGAGAGTGAAGACACCTGGTATATGAGCCAGGGTGAGAACGATTTTCACGCGTTCTTCATTAACTACGACTGGTACGACTACTACCAGGTTGAGGGATTCGGCGGTCTGGTCCGGTTTTCGCCCCAGCGCTGGATTTCACTTGGAGCCAGATATGTCCAGGAAACAGAGACCGCCGTCGAGAAAACCACTGACTGGGCACTCTTTGGCGGCGAGAGGGATTTTCGGGAGAATGAATGGCTGACTACCTGGGATCCCGAACCGGCTTTCCGCGTCTACGATCCCGCCGATGAAGGTGACCTGAAGCGGTTGATCTACTTCCTTCACGTTGATGTGACATCGTGGGGACGGAGGCGTCCCGGCAAGGGATTCATCCTTGATGCATCCCTCGAACAGGTGGAACATCAGTCGATCGGGGGAGGGGGGGCGTTCAACTACGAACGGTTCCAGGCTCAACTGCAGGCCTACCTGAGCCTGAGCAGGATCGACCATATCGCGCTCCGTGTTCGCCTGGGATCAACGAAAGCCGATGATGGCTTCGAGGGCATGGTCCCCATCCAGCACCGGTATTACCTGGGTGGTGTTGGAAGCCTGCGCGGATACGCGTTCAAGCAGTTCACCGGGAACCGGCTCTTTCTGGCCACAGCTGAGTACACGCTGGGAACCGACGGATGGACGCCGTTCTTCAGTGACCTGGCGTTAACGGTTTTCTTTGATTACGGCCTGGCCTGGAACGCCGATCCGATGACCGATCTCTTCGATGAACTCTACCCTGAGAGTGGAAATCGCGCAGCCGGAGTAGCCGTCTCACCCTTTGGCTGGGATGGATTCAGGCTCGAGGTGGCACGACCTCTGGACGCGGAGGACAAAGAATTCACGTACTACATCCGACTCAAGTTCGACTTTTAGTGGTTGGATTGCGTCGAAGATTGAATGCCGGCGTTACTGCGGAACGGGATACTGAAGGAGAAGGGTGATGACTACAAATGAGAAGCAGGCAATGAAAACCATCGGGCTAACCCTGTTCTTCCTGCTGGCGGCTACCACCCTGCTGTTCGCCGGCGTTCAGGAGAAGGTGATCACGAAGACGTTCACCCCGGACCGATCCCGACCGCTTCTGGTCAAGGTACGCGGGGACGGTGCGGAGGTGGAAATAGCAGCTGTGGAACGCGGACGGGTGGGACGGGCCCGGTACCGGTTTGACGAGAAATTCTTTTCAGGTACCATGGAATGGGATCCCGAACAGAACCGGTTTGAGACCGTTCTTGATATGGAAGGTATCGACTTCGATACCGACGATGAAGACCAGGAATCGAAGCTGGACATCATGCTGCCCGGGGGCGTCCCGATCGACCTTGATTTCTCTCTCAAGGTCGGCGTGGTGGATCTGGACGGCGACGGGCTTGAATTCAGCGGACTGGAGCTCTCGCTGTGGGCTGGAGAACTGCAGGCGGATTTCCCGACACCCTCCCGGAAGGTTATCAGACGGGCGAACGTGGATGTGAAGATGGGAGAGACCAGGCTCGAGGGTCTGGGCAACCTGGCCATCGAAATGCTGGACGTGAACGGATTCGCCGGAGTCTGCTTCCTTGATCTGACCGGCGCCGTGAAGATGCGGCGACAGGTCAGGGTGGACATGGAGATGGGGGAGATCACGGTGATCGTTCCCGAGGGAGTCACGGTGGAGGCCAGGATCTCGAAACTGGGATTTCTGGCTGATGTTGATCTGCCCCGCGGGTGGGACCGGGACGGCCGATACGCCTACTCACCGGGAGCACGCAGGGGTGAAGCGGATATCAGACTGGACATACGTGGCGGGATAGGCCAGATAACAATCCTGGAACGCTGATGTAATTCTGTCTCGACGCAGGTGGGGAGTCGAGTGGCACGAACAACTCTATACATTCTGATCACCTGTCTGTTGGCACCGGTGACGGCCTTCGCTCAGAGCGGGGAGACCGTGGTGACCGTCGGAGAGGTGTGGCTCGAAGAGAATGAGCTGTACTTCTCGGTGGAAACGGTCAACCTGCTTGAGGAAAGTGCCCGGGAAACCATCCAGGGGGGCGGCACTGCGGCGGTCGATTATACCTTCGAGCTCTACCGTCAGCGAAAAGGGTGGTTCGATTCCCTGATCGACAGCAATGAATTGCAGTTCAGGATCAATTTCGATGCCTTCGAGCGTCAGTACCGTGTTACCAGCCTGGACATGCGCCTCAAAACCGATGATTTCACAAAGGTCATCACCCAGTGCACCGATCTTAACAAGGTGGCGTTTGGTGCAACCGATGGTTCCCGTCTCGACGCGCAGGGCACCTACTACATAGTCGTGCGCATCCGCTATCAGCCGATGTCGGTGGAAACGATCGAGGATCTCCGTGACTGGGTAGGCGGATCTGGCAGAAACAGGGACCAGAACGCCCGGGAGACACGCGGCGAAGGGTTCGGTTCACGCGTTGCGCGGGTATTGATGAGTGCCGCAGGTTTCGGTGAGGAGGATCTCCAGGGGGAGAGCTTCCGGTTCCGGCCCTCTGAACTTGAGACCCGCATCCCTCCGGGGATTGACTGATGGGCGGAAGCAACCTGCCCCCCGTATACACCTTTATCGCCTGGGTGGTCTTCCTGGGTTTTATCATTGCCGGCACGGTTTTCTATCGCTGGCGACGCCCTGAGCGCTACAGCAGATATCAGCTCAAACTCACCGTCACATTCATCCTGTTCCTTCTCGTACCCTCCGTGCCGCTGGTGTTTGTGGCAGGCACCGCCGTTGATCAATTACGTACCCTGCTGGTGGCACTTCCGGTGGATGACGCTCTCGAACGGGGACTCGATGTGCTGAGAGAAGCACTCAGCGATGAAGAGAGCAGACTCAAATCCTGGCACGAGCAGCTCCTGGGGGAGTCGAGTTCTTCCGATCGGTCGCAACGCCCGCCGGACTTCACCATGAGCTTCGAACGGGATGAGGATGGTCTCTGGCAGATCACCGGGTTCACTCCATCGACAGGGAATAACCTCAGATCCCCGTTCCCCGACTCACTCCTGGCCACACCCCCCGATCCGCGTATTGACCGGCGTCAGGCCCTCGATGACGCTGAGTTTTTCGAAAGTGAACGGATACTCTTCCGCCATGGTGCCGCCGGTGTATATATGGCGCTGGCGAAACCACCGGGGAGCGAGGCGCTCCTTGGAGCCGGCATCCTGATCTCGACGCAGATGGTGGAGGCAAGATTCGCGCTTGAGGACGGTCTCGACAAATTCAGGTTGATTACGTTACTCGGCGGACGAGAAATGCAGCAGCTGATCTGGGTGCTGGCCAGCCTGCTCATGGTGATCCTCACACTCGGATCGTTCTTCGCCTCACGGATTCTGGCCCGGGGAGTCAGTGAGCCGATCGTTCAGCTGGCAAAGGGAATGGAAGCCGTGGCGTCCGGCGATCTGAGCGTGAAGCTTGAAATCAGCGCGTCCGATGAGATGCGGATCCTTGTTGATTCCTTCAACATGATGACGAGCGAGATCAGGGAAGCCAGAGAGAGGATCGTTCAGGTTGAGAAGCAGGCGGCCTGGCGGGATGTCGCCAGGCGGATCGCGCACGAGATCAAGAATCCGCTGACGCCGATTCAGATTGGTCTACACAGGGTGCGTTCCCGGCTCGAGGCCGAAGGGATTTGGGGCGAAGATGACGCCATCAGGGAATCCTTCCGGACGATGAATGAAGAGGTTGAAGCATTACGCCGGATGGCTGCGACATTCAGCGATTTCGCGCAGCTTCCTCAACCCGAGAAGAAATGGGGAGACCTGGAACATGTCGTCAGGAGCGCGATAGCCCTCTTCCAGGAAGGTCCGCATAACGCGCGATTGAGTATTGAGGTCCGCGGACAGATTCCACCGATATCGATGGATGCCGATCTGGTGAAACGAGCCATGATCAATCTGGTGAAGAACGCGGTGGAATCTGTTGAGGAGGCGGGGGGGGGGAGGGTGACGGTCCTGCTGGAGCGACGGGGGGATGAAGTGTTCCTGCAGATTCAGGACGATGGTGTCGGATTCGCGCCCGAGGACGCTCCCCGGTTGTTCAATCCGGAGTACACAACGAAAACGCGCGGAACAGGACTCGGGCTCTCGATCGTGTCACGGATTGTGGCGGATCACGCCTGGCGCATTGAGGCAAACAGCGACGGCTCGGGTTGCGGTGTAACGATGAACATCTCAATACCTCTGGAAAACACGAAAGCGCCATGACAGGGCGAATTCTGATAATCGACGATGAGACGGGTATCCGGCAAAGCCTTCAGGGCCTGCTTGAGGATGAGGGATATCAGGTGTCGACCGCGGGTTCCGGTGAAGAGGGACTCGCTGTTTTCGACCAGGTTGATCCTGACCTGATCATGCTCGACATGATCCTGGGCGGGATCGATGGGATGGAGGTGCTTTCCCGCTTTGTGGAGACGGACAATCCCTGTCCGGTGATAATGATGTCGGGACAGGCGACACTTGAGAACGCGGTCCGCGCCACTCGTCTGGGAGCCATCAATTTCCTCGAGAAACCGCTCTTTCCTGAAAAGGTCCTGACAGAGGTGGCGAACGCCATCGAGCTCTCCCTGCTCCGCAAGGAGAACAGAAGCCTGAAAGCCGAGATGGATAGCCGGCAGGTCATGGTGGGTGAATCGGAGGTGATGCAGCAGCTTCGGGAGCGCATCCGGAAAGTCGCGCCGACCAGAGCTACCGTACTGATACAGGGTGAAAGCGGCACCGGTAAGGAACTGGTTGCCCGGGCGGTTCACGCCCACAGTGAGCGATCGCAGCAGCCGTTCGTGAATGTGAACTGCGCAGCGATCCCCCGGGAACTGATCGAGTCTGAACTCTTCGGGTATGAGAAGGGGGCCTTCACGGGCGCGACCGGCCTGCATCGCGGCAGGTTCGAGCAGGCGGACGGGGGCAGCATTTTCCTGGACGAGGTTGCCGATACAAGCCTTGAGACCCAGGCCAGGTTGCTGAGGGTTCTTCAGGAGGGAGAGGTTCAGCGACTCGGCAGTGAGACCACCCATCATGTGGATGTCAGGATCATCGCCGCGACCAACAGAGATCTTTCGGAACTCATGCGGGAGAGCCGCTTCCGGGAAGATCTCTATTACCGTCTCAATGTGCTCCCCCTGTACGTTCCAACGCTGCGCGAGCGGCCTGCCGACATAAAAGACCTTACGACAGAATTCATCGGCAGGTTCGCCCGCCTGAACAGGCGCCTTCCCCTGGAGCTCACACCGGCGGCGATCGATGCCCTCATGGCTGCTGAATGGCCGGGCAACGTCAGGGAGTTGAGAAACATCGTCGAACGGCTGATGATCCTCCATGAAGGTGAAGAGGTGGGTGCCGGCGAGGTTGAGACCGTTCTGACCGGTCAGCCGGGCCCGGCAATCGGAGCGATAGAACCTGGTGGCGGCCGAAGCCTCCGGGAGATCGTGGATGAATACGAGGCGTTGCTGCTTGCGCGGGAACTCAGGAAGGTTGATGGCGTGGTCTCGCGGGTAGCTGAACACCTCAATACCGATCGCGCCAATCTGTATCGGAAGTTGAAGCGGTACGGGTTGAAATGACAGACGGCGATACCGCCTGCCACACGCCCGATCCATCCGGGTGGCGGGAACGAATCATCCAGGCACCATTCCACCGAACGATCATCGATCGCATGGCGGCGGACGGAAGATTTGAGCTCGTCGGGCTCCCCGGTTCACTCGGTCCGGTTCTCATCTCCTCGGCGGTGAGGGACACCTCAGGCGGTCTTCTTGCTATTTTCCCGGAGCCGGAAGAAGCAGTTGCGGCAGCACTCGATTTCACCTCAATCCTGGGTCCGGACCACGTTGACCTGCTTGCCCCGTGGCCCTTCTCTTCCTATGAGGAACTTTCTCCATCGGCCACACTCTCACTTGAGCGACTCGAAGCGCTACGACATCTGAGCCAACTTGATCAGAATGGGGGGATAGTAGTCACATCCGCCCCTGCGCTCCTCCTGTGGTCAGCAGGCCCCCGCCAGTTGCAGGAGATGGACATCTATCTGAAGGAAGGTGAGGAGCACTCTTTCGACGGTCTCGTTTCACGTCTTCAGAGCATGGGATACGAACGCGTGGCCATGGTGGAGGGGCCGGGAGAGTACACCGTACGGGGAGGACTGGTGGACATCTCTCCACCCGGCGGCGAGCGGGGTTTGCGAATCGAGTTCTGGGGAGAGACGATCGAATCGCTCCGGGAATTCGACTTCGGGGACCAGAGGACAACGGGAAGTTTGGGTCAGGTTCGCGTGCCCGGTGTCAGGGAGGTGCCGTTCGGTGAAGACATCATCGATCTGGCGCGCTCGGGAGCCCGAACGCTTGCGGATGAGGATGCGGTCACCTATACGCCGCTCGGGAACCTGATCGAAGGCGCTGGATACAGGGATGGTCTGGAGTGGTTCCTCCCCCTGCTTGCACGCAATCCCTCCACCATCGCGGAACTCCTGCCCGCCGGTGTGCCGGTGGCAATCGGGGAACCGGAGAGGGTGGACGAGGTGCTGAGGCGAATCTGGAGCCGGGCCGAAAAGAACCATGCTCTGCTCGAGGATCGTGGAGGATGGCTTCCGCCAGAGAGGATTCTTGCTCCCCGCGGCATCCTCGACACCATCCGGGCATCACAGCCCGGGATGGATATCACGGTAGCGGCAACACCGGGAGTTGATTCCCTGCGTACCGGCGCCAGACCGGTTCCTTCATTCACGGGTAATTTCGATGCCTTGCGGGCTGAAACAGGAAAACTCCTGCAGGAGGGGATAGATGTCATCATCCTCGTCGAGACCGAAGAGCAGCTCCGTCGTCTTGAGGATCTGCTTCAGGATGATTCAGGGCAGTCGGGCCATTCCGGAACCTCCGTCCGGCTTGAAACAGGTCAGCTCGAAAGGGGATTCATCTGGCCGGAGGCCGGCCTGGCAGTGTGGCCTGACCACGAGATCTTCTCAAGACCGAGAAGGATCAGGTCACCGCGGAGCACCGGTGGGCCACCGATCCGCTCATTTCGAAGGCTCAACTACGGTGACCTGGTTGTTCATGTAGATCATGGCGTGGGGCAGTACAAGGGGCTGAGGACCATGACCGTGGATGGCAGGCGGACAGAACTGCTGGAGCTTGGCTACGCGGGAGGAGACAGACTTCTCGTTCCCATAGATCAGATGGTGCGTGTTCAGCGATATGTCGGAGCGGATGAAGACACTGCCCCGCGACTCAACACCATCGGAAGCAGCGCGTGGGAGCGGACGGTAGAGCGGACAAAAACCGATCTGATGGAGATGGCGAAGGACCTCGCACATCTTTATGCGGCCCGGGAGACAGCCCCGGGCAAGGCATATCCCCCCGACGACATTCTCATGGAGGAACTCGAAGCTTCCTTTCCCTTCACCGAGACGGTTGATCAGGCCCGGGCGGCGGAAGAGGTAAAACAGGATCTTGAGAGCGACAGGCCGATGGACCGTCTCATCTGTGGTGATGTGGGGTACGGGAAGACCGAAATCGCCATCAGGGCCGCCCTCAAGGTGATAGAGGGTGGGGATCAGGTCGCGATTCTGGTTCCGACAACCGTGCTGGCCCAGCAGCACCTGGAGACTTTCCGGAGCAGGCTTGGATCGTTCCCCGTCAGGATCGAGATGCTGAGCCGGTTCAGAACCCGGAACCAGCAGAAGAGGATCCTCGATGGCCTGAAAAAGGGTGAGGTTGACCTGGTTATCGGGACCCATCGGTTGTTGAGCGAGGATGTGGAATTTTCAAGTCTTGGCTTGATCGTGCTGGATGAGGAACACCGGTTCGGTGTGAAGGCCAAGGAGAGGCTGAGGTCGATCCGGGCCGATGTCGGTGTGCTTACCCTGACGGCTACACCGATACCGAGAACCCTGCACATGTCGCTCAATGGAATCAGGGACATCTCGATCATTACAACACCGCCCGAGGATCGGCTCCCGATCCACAGTGAGGTCGTAAAATTCGATGAGAGGCTCGTACAGGAGGTGATCGAGCGGGAGCTGGGACGCGGCGGGCAGGTCTTCTTCGTGCACAACCGGGTTCAATCAATCGATTCCGCGGTAAGCCTCATCGGACGCCTGGTGCCGGGGGCTCGTATAGGTATGGCGCACGGCCAGATGAACGAGCGAAAGCTGGAACAGGTCATGCTCGAGTTCTCGGCGGGAACTCTCGATATTCTGGTCTCGACGATGATCATCGAATCGGGACTTGATCTGCCGAACGTCAACACGCTCCTGGTCAATCGCGCCGACCGATTCGGGCTGGCACAACTCTATCAGCTGAGAGGACGGGTTGGACGATCGAGCGAGAAGGCATATGCCTATTTCCTGGTTCCACCCGGTCGAAGCCTGACGCGGGACTCCCGACGCAGATTGCAGGCAGTCCAGGATTATTCCGAGCTGGGTGCGGGGTTCCAGCTGGCCCTCAGAGACCTTGAGATCAGGGGCGCGGGAAACCTGCTTGGTGCTCAGCAGCATGGACATATTGCGGCAGTGGGCTTTGATCTGTTCACCGAGATGTTGGAGGAGGCGATAGCCGAGATCAGGGGCGCGCGCGAGCAGGTCTGGCAGCCGCCACGCCTCGAACTGCCGGTGGAAGCATTTCTGCCTGAAGCGTATGTGCCGATGCCCGGACTCCGCCTGGAATTCTATCGCCGGGCAAGTGAGGCCCGTACTCTTGAAGAGATCGCGCGACTCCAGGTTGAGATCAGGGACCGCTTCGGACCGCTGCCCGGAGAGGTGGAGAGCCTGCTCGATATCTCAATGATAAGGGTTGTCGGGGCGGAACTCGGACTGGATTTGCTGGTAATAAAGGGGGATATGCTGACCGGTCGATTCAGGCCGGAATGGGAGCCTGGCAGAGCGGAGTGGGAGGATATTCTTGAGAGACTCGGGCCCGATTCCCGCTTCTCGGGAAAGAAGCCACTGCGCTTTGAGCGGCAACTCACGGGAGCATCACCCGCTGAGCGAACGCGGGATGTGAGAAACATCTTGCTGACAGAAGATGAAGCTGAATACGTTACACGGTTCGCAACGACAACCTCTTTGAAGAAAAGCAACAGGCATGAAGACAGGATCTGACAGATTCATGTGGGCAGGACACATCACGGCAGTACTCCTCGGAATCATGCTCGTGATCAGTGCAACCGGGTGCGGTGGGAACCACAATGACGACGGAGGTTTGATCGCACAGGTCAATGGCTTTGATATCACCATGATGAGGCTCCAGGAGTATTACCACCCGGCTCCCTCACCCGTCCGGACCCCTGAAGAGGAATACATAACGCTGGAGGAAAAGCTGGATGAGCTGATCCAGTATACGCTTGTTGAGGAGCAGGCTCGCAAGGATGGCTTTCTAAAAGATCCGATGTTCCAGCGTCGACTCAAGAGTCACAATACGATAGTCCTCAATCAGCTGGTAAAAATATATGAGGTCGACAATATAATCACCATCGACAATGCCGACATCGAAGCATACCTGGCCCTTGTTGACGAAGAGCGGCACTTTCTCCATATCCTCACTCTCATGCCTGAAGCGGCGAACCAGGTAACAGAAATGCTCACTTCCGGTGAGAATTGGGGTACGGTTGCACTCCAGTATTCAAGGGACAATAACGTCTCTGACCACCAGGGTGATATCGGCTGGCTGGTGTGGGGTGAAGAGCCGATCGGGATGTATGAAGAGTTGCAGGAAATAGCCTATCAGATTCCCATTGGGACCTGGAGAGGACCTATCCAGCAAGGGAACGAATACCACTTCATCATGGCCCTTGAAGAACGGACGCGTCAGAAAGGGACTTTGGAAGATGAGTGGCAGATAGCGTACAACCACCTGTTCAACAAGCGTGTGGCTGAGATCGAGCAGGAAATCTCCAACAGGTTCTGGGAGGGGGGGGAGTACTACCTGGACGAGGATCAGTTCCGCTGGCTGCTTGACCAGATCGAGGTCTCATTCAATACCAACCGGAATCTCAATCCCATCCCGGTACTGACACGTGAAGACGCGAAACGGGTGGTTGTCAGGTCGCGAGAGAAACCGTGGACGGCAGAAATGCTGATGCAGGAGCTTGAACTGATAGCTCCGCCGGCCCGGGACAACGCGGAAACCTATGAAGCCTGGCGGGACAGAGTTGTGGGATGGGTAATGGGAGATCGGATCGCTAAATATGCCAGAAAGAAAGGATATCACAAGGATCCGTTGTTCGAGTCCAGAGAGAAGACATTCATAGAAACAGCCCTCTATGCCGAGCAGCTCGGGAAAATTCATGGCAGTGCCGAGCGGTTGTCAGATGAGGCTCTGGAGCAATACATCAATACGCATCCGGAAACATATAATATTCCGGAGACACGCCGTCTGGTCGAGGTTCTGGTGGAAACCAGGGAAGAAGCCGAGGAGGTCCTCGCCCAGGTGATGGCAGGCAGGGATATCGAAGTAATTGCGAATGAACGCACGATCCGTCCAAACTTCAGGGGCAACTCCGGCCGCTTTGCTCCGATCCGGAGAGAAGAATTTGGACCACTCGGTGAAGGAGTGTTCAACACTGGACTGAATGAAATGGGTCCGATCGTCGAAACACCACTCGGTTTCAGCGTATTCAGAGTTACGCATATCCTCCCGGCCAGACAGCTCGAACTGGAAGACGTGAAGAGGAATCTAAGGGAGAGTCTCTACCAGGAAGAGAGACGGGCGGTGGTGGACCAATTCGTGGAGCAGGCGTGGAGAAGAGCGCGGATCTGGAAGGACTATGAGCGTCTGCGGTTGTATGCCGTGCAGGTAAGCGCCGAGACGGTTGCAAGAGATTCCACCAGCAGTGTTTCGACTCTGGATCCCCCGTCACACGAACCGAACCCATGACAGGACACCCGCATACGAACAGGAACTCTCTCGCGGTCGGCATTCTGATGGCAGTGTTGGCAACGGTCATGGTTGTGGCCACCGGATGCGACCGCTCCTCACCGGTTCCCGTCATCGCACAGGTCGGCGATGCTAAGCTCTCTGTTGACGACCTGCGGGATGCCATTCCGGAAGAAACACTGCGCACCTCTACCCGGGCCGATCTGCAGGATTATATCAACCAGTGGGTCCGGGAGGAGCTGCTCTACCAGGCGGCGGAGTCAATGGGATACGACCGGGACGATCGGATAGTGGAACGGGTGGAGGAAGCGCGTCGCGCAATCATGGTGGATATCTTTCTCGAGGATGAGCTCGATATGCGTCCTTTCATCGCCGAGAACCAGATTTCGGAATACTATCAGAACAATCTGGAGACCTTTATGCGAAGTGAGGACGAAATTGCTGTTGAGATCCTCTGGTTCGAAGAGTCGGCGGACGGGGAAGCGGCACGGCGCATGGTCCTTGAAGGCAGGTCCTTTGCCGAGATAGCCGCGGACACCTCGTTCGGGATCGTGGCGGCAGACCTGGAACCGGAATACGTTACACGGCGGGAGTTGGGAGAGGAGCTGGGTGACGCGGTATTCCCGATGACCAGGAGCAACCTCAGCGATCTGATCCCGACAGGGGACGGCTTTGCTCTCGTGCTCGTTACCGATCGCCAGGACAGCGGTACGACACGCACTCTGGAAGAAGTCAGAAACGAGATCATCATGCGCCAGACATCCGATCTCTGGGGGATGAAACTCGACGAGTTGCTCCGGCGACTCCTCGAACAATCGAGCATCTCGATTAATGCGGAGGCCGGTCTTGTGTTAATCGGCGGGGGATCTGATCAATGAAATCGATGACCGGTATCTTCCTCCTGCTCTGCCTTTTCCTCATCTCCGCTGCAGGTGCGGATGCGCAGCAGACCGATGTACAGGAACGGCAGGAAATCGATGGTATCGCCGCAATTGTGGGCGAGGAGATCATCCTGAGAAGTGATGTCTTCCTGCAGTTCCAGCTGGAATTGCAGGGAAGGGGTACCCTGGAGAGTTCTCTAACCGAAGAGGAACACACACAATTACTGTCCGCTATTCTGGATCAGCTGATCGACCGGGCGGTCATTGTCGAACAGGCCAGAATCGACTCAATCGTTGTTTCCCGGAGTGAGGTGGAAGCGGAGGTCGATAACTGGATAGAGACGGTGAAGAGGAATATGGGTGGTGAGGCCAATTTCCAGCAGCAGCTGCAGGCCGAAGGGATCACCGAACAGGAACTTCGAATCCGCAGACGAACCCTGGCGGAGAAGGATCTCCTGCAGGCCCGCATGATGCAGCAGCTCGACTGGCGTCCGGGGCAGGTCTCGCGACGGCAGGCAGAGGAATTCCTCCTCGAAGTGGGTGACGAACTCATGATCCTCAGACAGATTTTCCTGGGGAAACCCGAGGGGCTCGACCTGGTCGCCATTGCCAGAGCGACGATAGATGAACTCCGCCGACGGATCGTGGAGGATGGAGAAGACTTTGCCGAGATCGCCCGCGAGCATTCCGCGGATCCAGGCAGCCGGCCGCTGGGAGGTGACCTGGGGAGTGCTCCCCGGGGGAACTTCGTGCCCAGTATCGATGAAGCGGTCTGGAGCCTTCCACTCGGAGATGTCTCCGAACCGATCCAGAGCCAGTTCGGCTGGCATATCGTTCAGGTCATCTCACGGGATGAGGAGAACGCCCACGCCCGGCACATCCTCATAGCAGGAGTCGGGATCAGGGAGGCCCTCGCGGACACAATCGGAATGATCGAGAGCGCACTCGCTGCCGGTGAACCGTTCGAGGATGTTGCAGCGCGTTTCAGTGATGCCGAATCAGCGGTCAGCAAGCGAGGGTACTACGCGCTCATGCCGAAGGCGTACAACCAGGATTCGGGAATTCCCCTGGAATGGTACCAGGCACTGGGAGCGATCGATCCGGGTGAATGGACGGCGCCGCTCGAGACCCCCGAGGGAGTTCATATTCTCCAGCTGCTCGCGGTCGACGAGGAGAACGTGGACCTGGTGCTGCAGTATGATTTCTCCACCGTGCAGCTTTATATACACGGCCTGGAGCGGCAGGAGGCGGCCGCCGAATGGCTGCAGGAACTGCGCTCCAGGACCTACATCGAAATCAAACCTCCTGAATGAGATGGACCAACCCCCACGACTGCTGTTCACACCCGGTGATCCGGCAGGCATCGGACCGGAGGTAGTACTCAAAGCCGTCACGATCCTCAGGGAGAGCGGACCACGGTCGATAACCCTGATCGGCTCTGACGCGCTCTGGGAAATGGCCGCCGATCAACTCGATCTCTCTCCTCCTTCCAGTCTGAACGTGGAGGTGATCCCTCCCGACCCGGCGGTGCCGGAAGATCTCATATCGGATGTTCTCTTTTCAGGACGATCCTCGACCGGGGGAGCGAAGCTGGCGCTGTCCTGCCTTGAAACGGCCGCGGACATCCTCGAATCATCGCCCCGGTCCACCGCCGTGGTGACCGGCCCGGTCAACAAGCAGGGTCTCTACGACGCCGGGTTGGATGTTCCCGGGCTCACCGAATGGTTTGCAGAACGGTTTCAGGTGGAGATCCCGGTGATGCTCCTCGTGGGAGGCAGATTGCGGGTGGCGTTGTTGAGCACCCATCTGCCTCTCAGCAGAGTATCCTCGGCACTGAACCGGGAGGGAATAGAGGGGATAACAGAGCGCCTCCAGATCCTGGCAGATGGACTCTCACAACGCTTCGGGATTGATAATCCTTCCATCGCCCTGCTGGCGCTCAATCCCCACGGGGGTATCGATGGGGAGAGAGGAGCCGAGGAGCACGATATCCTGGGACCGGCGATTGAGAACGCCAGAGATCAGGGGATCGTGGTCTCGGGGCCGTTCAGCGCCGATGCCTTCTTCGGCCGGCGGCAGTGGGAGACCTATGACGCGGTTATGGCACCCTACCACGATCAGGGTCTCATCCCGGTGAAAATGGAAGCCGCGGGCAGGGGAGTGAATGTCACGCTGGGAATACCGGTGGTCCGCACGTCCCCTGATCACGGAACCGCCTACGATATTGCCGGCACCGGCTCAGCCCTCGAGGCCGCTACGGTTGAGGCCGCCCTGCTGGCGGAACGTCTTCTCCAGGGCAGAGGGGCTGACTGAATCCTTTTCGTGTCGGTCTCATGGTTTCATTTGAATACACTGGTGTCATGTCACGCGGCAAATGTCGGCACTGGGAGTGACGCCGGTCGGGATGCGGCACCTTTCGACCGCCACGGTTGTTGCGTGACAGGGCACCGACCCCTTCACGGTGAGATCCAGCTGAATGGAATACGGCGCAAAATAATGTCTCTCCTGCAGATGTATAACGTTTCGAAGAACTATGAGTCACTGGAGGTCCTGAACGATATCACCCTCCAGATCGATCGGGGGGATTTCGTCTGCCTGACAGGCAGAACAGGATCAGGTAAATCCACTTTGATGAGACTGATCCATATGGAGGAACGCCCCACCAGTGGGCAGGTGATTGTCGAGGGTTATTCATCCGATCATATCAAACGCCGGGAAATACCCTACCTGCGCAGGAAGATCGGAGTCCTCTTCCAGGACTTCAAACTGCTCAGGGAGCGAACCGCCTACGAGAACGTGTCCTTTGCGCTCCACGTCACCGGGACCCCTCAGCGGGAGGTGCGCAAACGCGTCATGCGTGCCCTTACCAGGGTGGGTCTCGGACACAAGCGGAACTCATTCCCGCACGAACTCTCCGGGGGAGAGCAGCAACGGGTTGCTCTCGCGCGGGCGCTCGTGAACGAACCGATTCTGCTTCTGGCCGACGAACCGACCGGTAACCTCGACATGGAGGTCGGGAAGGGCATTGTGGAGCTCTTTCAGCAGGTGAATTACCAGGGTACCTCAATCCTCATGGCGACACATAACCTCGGGTTAATAGAGAACCTGCAGGTGAGACGGATACATCTGGCGGACGGCAGGCTCACGGGTGAGACAGAAGGTGAGATGTCGTGAAGCTCGGCTACGCCATTGTTGAAGCGATCCGTTCCATGCGACGTGTGCCCCTGATGACTACCGTGGCCGTTGGCACTATCACCCTCTCGTTGATGGTGTTCGGCCTCTTCCTGGTGGTAACCTACAACATTCAGGGAGCGCTTCAGGAAATACAGGCAAAGGTCGATGTTGAGGCGTACCTCGAAGAGGGTGTGGAGGGGGAAGCCCTTTCATTGCTCAGAGCCGAGATCGCGACGATTTCAGGTGTGGAATCGGTGCGCTATATCTCGAAGGAACAGGCCAGGAACCGGTTCGCCGCGGAGTACGGCGACACACTTCTGGCGTTGCTGTCGGAAAATCCCCTGCCGGCATCCCTGCTCGTGACCCTGATCGGGGACCAGCGAACCGGGAGCGGTGCGGGGGCGGTGGCGAACAGTATCACACCCCTGGAAGGAGTCGACGAGGTGGTCTGGGGGAGGAGCTGGGCCGATCGGCTCGACCGGCTGATCCTGGCCCTTACCGCGCTGAGCATCCTGATCGGGCTCGTGGTGAGTCTCGCCAGCGTGTTCGTCATCAGCAATACGGTAAAGCTGACCGTGTGGGCCCGCCGTGACGCCATCGAGATCATGAAGCTGGTGGGAGCGACCGACGGCTTCGTAAAACTCCCTTTCTTCATAGAGGGGACTATCCAGGGATTCGCCGGAGCGGGGTTCGCGCTTCTCATACTCTATGGTCTTTTCGGTTACGTGCAGCCAGGTATTGCGGGGATCGTCTTTCTCCCCACCGGTGTAAGCGGAGCAATGCTTGCCATGGGTGCGGTGCTTGGTGGTATCGGCAGCCAGGTCAGCATCAAGCAGTTCCTGGAGGTGTAGGGTGCGGATTCCGGAGCGGAAACGGACTGTCGTTATCCTCAGTTGCCTGCTGTTGCTGAGCATGGCGACGTGGGTACATCCGCAGCAACCGACACGGCTCTCGAATCTCGAACGGCGAGAAGCAGAACTCCGGCAACAGATAGAGGACGCCCGGATTCGGGCAGAGCAGCTCTCCCAGGACGAGACCCGGCAGGCAGAACTTCTGAATGAGCTGGGTACCCAGATATCCGCCTCCGAACAGCTCATCAACACGCTCACACGCCGGATTCGCGCAAATGCTGCCGAGGTCTTGCAGCTCCAGGAAGAGATCGCAGAACTCGATGTTGACATGGACGTGCTCGATGATGCAGTAGCCGCGTATATAGTCGGGCTGTACAAGCATGGCAGGCGTCGGCCACTGGAGATCGTGCTCGGGAGCGAAACCTTCACCGATGCAGTCAAGCGTCTCAAGGGGGTGACGATCCTCGCCAACCGCCAGAGAGATGACGTAGTCCGATTGGGTGAAATACGGGATCTCCGCATACAGAAACGTTCCGAGGTGACCCGCTCACTTAATCAGCAGCAGCAGGGGCGGACCGAACAACGGGCGGCCCGTAACAATCTGAGGAACAAGCGAACGGAAGCAGAGACATTACTGGCAGTGATCTCGAGTGAGATTGAAAACGTGAGAGCGGGTCAGGAACAGGCACAGGAGAAACTGGGTGCTCTGCTTGTGGAGCTGATGGCCGAGAGACAGCGACTCGCGGAACGTGGAGTGAGACCGGATATCGAGTTGGGCGGGTTCGCAGAGATGCAGGGCAGATTGCCGTGGCCGCTTTCAAGCCCGGGAACAGTCGTCAGGGAGTTCGGCCGACAACGGGGCAGGGATAACACCGTGACCAATACGCCGGGGATCGATATCCTGGCTCCTGGACCGAGCACCTCCATCCTCGCGGTTCATAATGCCGTGGTGATCCATATCGGCTGGCTCAATTTTCTCGGAACGGTGATCATCCTCGATCATGGTGATGGTTACGCCACGGTCTACACGAATGCAATCGGTTCCCAGGTGGATACTGATGATCCGGTATACGCAGGTTTTCCCATGGCGCATGTGGGGACGGATATGCCGCCGGTGGCCGGTGAAGAAGCCGGGCACATCATGCGTTTCATGATCTCCGTCTCGGGTAATTCGGTTGATCCCGCTCCCTGGCTGGGTAGTGCTAGGTGAGTGCCGGTCCCCTGCTCAATCAGAAGAGAGCGAGAAAACTGCTGGAGCAGGCTCTCACACGTGGTGAGATACCGCCGGCGTTTCTCTTTGTCGGTCCCCACGGGACGGGCAAAGAGGAAGCGGCGCTGGAATTCGCGAAGGCGCTGAACTGCCAACCGGGCGGCGAACCGGTTGCCGACCTCTTTGGCGCGGGCGGATCGGAGACGTCGGATCAGGAAGATTCCGGGCTTTTCGAGGGGGTGTTGGGAGGTTGCGGTACCTGCCACGCCTGCCGCCGGATAGCGCACTACACTCATCCAGACGTCATCGTGAGGATGCCGCTGCCGCGTCCGAAATCACCGAGGCAGAACGATCCAGCCGATCCGACCGAAGCGCTTGCCTTCAAGGCTGAAAACCCCTACCGCGATCCGGAGATAGGAGGCGGAAACCTGTCGATCGGGATCGCCGATGTCAGGGCGGTAACCAGACAGCTTGCCTATGCCCCGGTTGAGGGCGATAACAGGGTAATCATCTTCCGTGAGGCCGAACTGATGAGAGAGGAGGCGCAGAACGCGCTTCTGAAATCCCTGGAAGAGCCCCCCGCCCACACCCACTTCATTCTCACGACGAACCGACCCGATGCGCTTCTGTCGACGGTGCGCTCCCGCTGCCGGACGGTTCATTTCGGCCCCCTTCCGCACGACACTATCGCGACCTGGCTGAGGGAAGAGGGATTTTCACTGCCCGAAGAATTCGACGCAGCGGCGCTGGCCCGGGGAAGTCTCAAGCGGGCCATTGCGATATCGGAGGGAGGCGTTCCGGCCAGAAATGAGGCGCTTCAGATCCTCTCCTGGGTGATCGAAGGACGCAGCCCCGAGGCGCTCAAATGGGCCGCCGGACATACCTTCAAGAGCGGTGGAGGAGCCCAGATTACCGCCCGACAGATACTGGACGAACTGCTCAGTCTCACGAGAGACGTTGCCGTCATCCAGACAGGAAGTGACATACCCCTCATGAACCCCGATCAGGAGGAACTCCTCCGGTCCATAGGAGCCGGGGCCACGGTCGGTGCAGGTGCCGAGGCCCTTGAAACGGTCATAGCCGCCCGTGGTGAGGTTGACAGATTCGTCAATCTGGCCTTGATTTACACGTCACTGTTCGAAGCCCTGAAACCACTCGGCGCGTAATCGCGTATTCGCGCAATCGAAAGAACCCTGGTTGATCCCGTGAACGAATCTGATTCCAGCCGATTTTACGTTACGACTCCGATCTACTATGTGAACGGCACACCGCACATAGGGCACGCGTATACTACGATCCTTGCCGATGTACTGACGCGCTACCACCGCCTCTTCGGCAAAGCCACCTGGTTCCTGACCGGAACGGATGAACACGGACTCAAAGTGCAGGAAGCCGCCAGGGAAGCGGGGATGGAACCGAAGGCATACTGTGACGGTATGGTCGGAAGGTTCATGGAGCTGTGGGAACAGCTGGGGATCCGATACGACCGGTTCATCAGAACAACCGATACCGATCATGTGGCCTATGTCCAGAAGGTACTTCAGGATCTCTATGACAGGGGGGAAATCTATTCAGCGCCTTACCAGGGTTGGTACTGCGTCCCTGATGAGCGGTTCTGGACAGAAAAAGATATCGTTGACGGCAACTGCCCCGATTGCGGCAGGCCGGTGATAGAGCTCGAGGAGGAGAACTACTTCTTCAGAATGGGATCGCGCCGTGAATGGCTGATCGAGCATATCAAGGAGAATCCCGGATTCATCTTCCCTGACAGCCGGCGCAATGAGGTCCTCGGGTTCCTGAAACAGGATCTGGGTGACCTCTGTATCAGCAGGCCGAAGAGCCGGCTGGCATGGGGGATCCCGCTTCCGTTCGATTCCGACTACGTGACCTACGTCTGGTTCGACGCGCTCCTCAACTATGTGACGGCCACCCTGGAACTGGAGGATCCACAATCCGGGGAGCAGTGGTGGCCGGCCGACCTGCACCTGATCGGCAAGGATATCATCACGACCCACTGCGTCTACTGGCCCACCATGCTGAAAGCCGCGGATCTACCGCTTCCGAAGCGCATCGCGGCCCACGGCTGGTGGCTGGTAGATGAAGAGAAGATGTCGAAGAGCCTGGGAAATGTGGTCAAACCGCTCGAACTGGCCGAGCGGTACGGCGTGGATCCGTTCAGATATTTTCTCATGCGGGATATGACGGTCGGGCTCGATCGATCCTTCAGCGAGGTCGACATGATCCAGCGGTACAACAGTGACCTCGCCAATGACCTCGGCAACGCGGTCAACCGTGTTACGAAGATGATCGGGCGATATTCAGATGGGGTGATCGGTTCTTCCGGGAGCGCCGCCGGCGAGGAAGAGAGGGAGATCGAGGCTCTGGCGAATAACACCGTAACGGAAGTCCGGACTCTGGTGGAATCACTGGCGATCAGCCAGGTGATAGAAAAGATCCTGGGCCTGGTCAGGGCCACCAATCGCTACCTGGAGTTGAGGGCGCCATGGCATCTGGCCAGGGATGAATCACAGGCCGAACTCCTGGCGACAACACTCTACACTTCCGCCGAGGCCCTTCGGATCGCCGGTGTTCTCCTTAATCCGGTGATGCCGACCAGGACCGAAGAACTGCTCCGGCAACTCGGCACCACGATGGATATTGAAGGTGGATACGACGCCCTCACGAGCTGGGGACTTCTTGAACCGGGCGCACCGGTTCCGGGTGGTGAAGGGATCTTTCCCCGCATCGAGCTTCCGGAGGACCTGAGGGAGTGAAGCTGGTCGATACCCATGCCCACCTCTTCTGGGAGGATTACGAACACGATCTGGATGAGGTGATGGAACGAGCCCGGGACACGGGTCTGGAAGCGATCCTCAATCTCGGCACCGATGATGCAACCAGCACTGAGTGTGTTGACCTGGCCGAGAGATATCCGATCTGCTGGGCGGCCGCGGGTGTTCATCCGAACGACGCATCCCTGTTCGATTCTGATCGTGATGCCGTCATTGGTCGCGTGCGCGACCTTCTCTCGCACCCGAAGGTCGTCGCGGTAGGTGAGAGTGGTCTCGATCTCTACCGTGATCGCGTCCCTCTCGACACCCAGATCGGGTGTCTTGAAGCCCATTTCGATCTGGCACGTGAGAGCGGTCTGCCGATCGTACTGCACAACCGGCAGGCCGATTCAGAGCTTCGCGACGCGCTTTCGAAGTGGGATGAAGGGGTGACGGCGATCCTCCATTGCTTCGCCGGTGACGCTGAATTCGGGGGATGGGCGATCGAGCGGGGACACTTCCTCGGCCTGGGTGGCGTGTTCACTTTCCCTTCCAGCTCTCTTCGGGAAATGGTGGGTCAGTGGGATCTCGATCATATCCTGCTTGAAACCGACAGTCCCTTCCTGAGCCCGGTGCCACACCGGGGGAAGAGGAACGAACCATCATACATCACCGGCACCGCTGCTGCGGTTGCGGACGCCCTTGGTATGACTCACGATGATCTGGCTGAACGAACAATGGCCAATGCCTTTCGTGTACTGAACATCCCGATTACTGCCGGATCCATCGACCCGGCAGCCGCCGGATCGTAAATCATGGGACGACGACGCCCACCTGCGCTCGGTCAGCATTTCCTGCATGATCCGGCCATCGCCGAAGGGATCGTGGATGCCATCTCTCCGGAGGGCAGATCCGTTCTCGAGGTAGGACCAGGCAAAGGGATTCTGACGCGCCTGCTTGCCGACCGGGCTGAGCGGCTCACCGCTGTTGAAATCGACCGGAGACTGACGGAGGATCTCCGTGATGATCCATGCCTGGCAGATGTCTCCGTCATCCAGGGAGACATCCTCACTCGACCGCTCCACGAGTGGCTGGAACCTCTTCCTGATGATCAGTTCCTCCTGATCGGGAACCTCCCGTACCAGATCACCAGCCCACTTCTCTTCGCCTGTCTCGATGATCGAGAGTTCATCGACCGGGCGATCCTGATGATGCAGCGGGAAGTGGCAGCGAGACTCTCTGCCAGAGAGGGCAGCCGGACCTATGGTGTTATCAGCGTTCTGGCGGCGCTGTTCGCGCGTACCGAGATAGTGATGACGGTCGGAAAGGGCGCCTTCAAACCTCCCCCGCGGATTGAATCAGCCGTGGTCAGACTCACGATGCTCGAACGACCACTGGGTGGAATCGGGGAACCGGGAGGACCCTCCCATGAGCGGGTGAAGAAAGTGATAAAGGCTGCATTCTCACAGCGAAGGAAGATGCTCCGCAACAGCCTTCAGGCGGGGCTTGCCCTGCTCAAGCCGGAAGAGATTGCGGAAGGGGCGGCGGCAGCGGGTATCGATCTGAACCGGCGGGCAGAGACGCTTTCCCCGGAGGAGTTTATCGCGCTCGCTCGTGCTCTTCCCGATCCAGGTGGTGTATGATACCGGTATAGACAAGGAGTCTCACGGTTTCACCGACAGGCTCCTGACAAGGAGTGATCGAATGCAGGAATTGACCCTCTCGGTTCGCGATCCCTGGAAGACCCCGCGTCTGGGCGCCAGCGCCAAGAAGATGTCAGTGGCTTTCAGGGCGGTAATGTTTGGATATCTGGCGTATTCGGTATTTGGGCATCTGTCGTATCTGGTAATGGGCAGGTCGCTTGTGGAGAGTTGGACTCTCTATCGGTTTTTTCCGCCACCTCCTGGTATCGGGTCGGGTATCGGATCAATGCTCATGTGGGATATGGGGGCTGTAATCGCCGTTCTCAGTTTCATGATCGGCGGTACAGGTATCGCCAAGATCACCTACCGGCAGCTGAAAGGGGACAACTTCTACGGCAACAGCGATGCCTGGAGATATGCTCTTTCAAGAGGTCGGTCCACGCTGGGTACACCATTCATCATCGCTGTCCTGCTCGCGCTCATCTGCCTGGTCCTCTGGACCGTGGGATGGATATCTTCAATTCCTTTTGCCGGTCCCCTCTTCCTGGGCCTCATGGCTCTCCCCGCCTTTGTGCTCGCGCTCCTGGCGGTATACGTCGGGCTGGCATTCCTTCTCTCTCTGCTCTACACGCCATCGGTAACAGGCGCGACAGGTGAGGACGCACTCGAGGGGATGATCCAGGTGTTCGGTCTTCTCTGGAACAATCCGTGGCGAACGGTCACGTATACCTTTACCGTCGTGGCCACGGCACTCATGGCGGCCTGGATACTGGCGACGTTCTGCCTCCTCGCGCTCACCATTCTGACAGGTGTGCTCGGTGCGGTCATGGGCCCTTCGTTCGACGCCATGGCGGCGGGTACGATCTCCTACCTGCCGCTGAAGAGCCTCTTCTTCATCGACCTGCCGGCGTGGATCTGGCCTGGTCCACTGATGAATCTGATACCTGCGGTTGATATCATGACACCGCCGTTGACCGGATCTCAGAACGTTGCGGTCTTCATCGGCGGATTCTCACTGGTGATCGCGAGCGGGATACTCCTCTCGTATGTGATCAGCTGTCTGACCAGCGGTTTCACGGTCTCCTATATCGTGCTGAGACGAATGAAAGATGGCGAAGACCTCCTCGAATGGAGTGATGAACTGGACGAACTGGAGCATCGGGAGGCCGGGGATTGAAGCACCTGTCATCAGTGGTTCTCGCGACCGGGAATCCCCACAAAGCGGCTGAGATCAGGGTTCTGCTGCGTGACGTGAACACCCGGCTGGTTTCACTCAGCGAACTGGGACTCGATGCGGACGTGGTTGAGGACGGAGACACGTACGCGGAGAATGCGCTGATCAAGGCACGGGCCGCGGCCAGAGCAGCCGGAATCCCCGCCATCGCTGACGATTCCGGGCTCGAAATAGATGCTCTCGATGGTGCTCCCGGAATCAGGAGTGCCCGCTTTGCGGGTGAGGGCGCCACCGATCCGGAGAACAACGCTCTCCTGTTGAAGATGCTGGAACAGGTGCCGGAGCAGGAGAGGACCGGCAGGTTCGTCTGTGCCGCCGTATATGTGCCTGAGGCCGGTCAGCCGGGGGGAGAGATCGTGTGCGTCGAAGAATGGCCGGGACGCATCGGATTCGCTCCGAAGGGTGAGAGCGGTTTCGGATATGATCCGCTCTTTATCATCCCGGAGGAGGGGGCCACGGTGGCTGAGTTGGGCCCGGCGTACAAGACCGGGCACTCACACCGGTCCAGAGCGTTTACCGCCCTCGCTGACCATCTGAAGGCTTTGAGCTGACCAGCCGATCGCCTACATTCATACGTTGTTCGGGGCGTGGCGCAGTCCGGTAGCGCACCTGCTTTGGGAGCAGGGGGTCGCCGGTTCAAATCCGGCCGCCCCGACCAGATAACATCAAGGCCCTCGGTGAGTTATACATATTACTGAGGGCCTTTCTCTTTACGTTCTGATGTATTGGTGCACTAATGGTGCACATAAAACCATCTTAATTACCATTTAGCTTCTGGTATTTATCAAGCGAGCATGAACAAATAAGTGTGTGATTGTGGTCATCCAGATAGCAAAACCCACTCCGATGATTGGAGAGAATTTATTCACTAAGTATCTTTTTGGGGTTTTCCTAACTTCTCAGCAATATCGTCCAATCTTATCACTCCCAAGCGAGGACGCCTCTGTCCAATAAATTTGGTCTTGTCAACATGAGTTGAATCAGATTTCACTTCATGGAGGAATAGCTGACATACCTGAGCACCAGGGCGTATCTTTATTGGGATTTCACCCACATTACTCAATTCTAGAGTCAGACATCCTTTGAACCCTGGGTGGACTCCAGTTGCTGTTGCTATGATTAAACCGCGACGCCCCCAAGACGATTTGCCGATTACATAGCCTGCGAGATCTCTCGGGAATCTAAGCCACTCTAGGGTGCATCCCAGGGCAAAACTCCGGGCATGAAGAATGAAATCACGTCCAAAAGGGACATAATGTAATTCAGTTAATGCCGATTCACTTGGCGGAGGATTCTTTGGATCATAGATATGATCATAGATATCAAGAACGGGAAATCGGCTTTCCCGAAACGTTAAGAACCAAGTACCCAGTCGTAGATCGAGAGAAGCAGATCCAGATTCACTCAAAGATTCAATATTGAGTGCGGGGCTTATCATGAATGGGTCATCTCGATCAGGTGGTTCCTTGAGTAGCTTAAAAATCTGATCACACTTTAGAATCATTTTTATCCTTAAGTAATTCTTCAATCTCATATACTTCAAATGATTTCAGGACTAGCTCTTGTAGAATTAGATGACGATTCGCTTCATCGATATTCTCGTCTCGTTTACAGAAACGAGGATTGAGATAGCACTTCCACCCGGCATTAATAATGTTGGTTAGTGAGCCCGCCTCCATAGGGGGAACAATTTGATTGAAGCCCTTCTCTAATTCCTTAACCTTATATTTTACACGCTTTGGTATTTTTCTCTCGCGACATATATCCTTCACCTTATCAATTAATTCATCAATCAGTGTCGCACATGTCTCATCTGCAACAGAAAGAAGAAACACTTTTTCTTTTTCAGTTGGGCTAGGCTCCTGGCTATCTTCGAAGTTGCTTTTATAGTTACTGGGGATATCAATTTTAAAGCTATTGGAAGCTTGAATCATAAACCCGATTCGATCAAGTGTATTGGGATACAATGGTGATCGTGATCCAAATGAAGCCGGAGCCAGCAGGTAATTGAATGCATTAAGGTATGCCTCTGCAAATATTCTCAATCCAACAAAATCACAAAACACTTCCTCGAGTTGACGTCGTGCCCATTGATTTACAGGATCCCAAATTGGCCGAGTGACCACCAGATTAACACCAACATCTTTCTTTTTAATAGTCTTCCATATATCATGAAACTCATCCCAGCGATCAGTAAGAATAATATTTACAATCTTCTCTTCAATAATGTTTCTCATAACTTGGGAGAGATTTTCCTTCTCCCAAAGAGAGTGCCCCATCTCATGTCCGGCTAAAGATAATAGTAATGGATTTTCTGATTCGGGAGCAGGTAGGCCAATTAGAACGAAGTCAGGTAATTCCTTTATCTCACGATACACAAAGGGTGAGTATTCCCACTCGGATGAGAGTAAGAGTCTTGTTGAGTCGCCAAGTAACAGCTTTGCAAGGCGCAGTAGAGGTCCGTATCCCTCAAAAGCATTTCTAATGCTGGTGGAGCGTAGAGTAAATCCGACTATCGGCAGATAGGTAAACATACGGGCAAGAACATGGCCATAGAGAGTCAGAGGGCCCATTGGTAACGGTGAAGCAATACTATTGATAAGAACAAGAGCATCCTTTTGCTTACTAAATAATATTTCTATTTCTTCAAGACACTTCTTCGAATGCGGATATGGAAACTCAACTCCCTTTTGAGTTTTTATTAATTCAAGGAATGCATCGATCTTGTGGAGCGCATTCTCAAAGGGAGACAAACGCTATCTCCTAAAAGGGTGGGGTGTTGGAAAATCATTTAATCTTTGTCGGTACGTATCAGCTCCACGAGCAAGAGAGTAACAAAATGCACGTGCCCACGTGAGGTGGCCTTGGTCTTTATTACTTGTTGCCTCAGTAAGTCTGTCAGCAATGCTGGCGGCCTCAGACACTAACTCTTCAGTGGTCTTGATAGGTTCTGTTCTTTCTTCACTAACAATTTGACTCAGCACAGTGATTGTGCTGGGGTCCATTAAATTTTTAATGCTACCATTTAAAATTGGATCTTGATCCGAATAGATAAGTTGTTGAGACAATTCTTTTGTATGCACTAAACCAGTAGCACGACCTTCTATAAGCAACTCGATTTCTAATGCTGCTTGTATTGCGAGGAATGCAAAACCAGGATCAAGAGCATTAAGCCTTCGCTCATCCAGTTGGCTTGACAGACTCTGACTCATTGTTCGCTCCTCTTGTGAATTTTCCATTATATGGCGAAGCCGGGCGGCTCCGCCAGTCGTAATAAATGGCTTTAAACATTCGACCTGATTTCATTCTCACTTCACTTCATTTACAAGTACAGGATGTGCATTTTCCAGCCTGATTTCTAATTCTTCTAAAGGAAATAATCGAATCTGATCAGGGTTCACGTTTTTTTTCTCTAACAGGGGTAGTATCTCGCCCTTGTGAACCTTGTAAATTTCTACTTTCGATTCACTAACATCGAGAGCGAGAAACGTACCAGCTGAGAAGGGATTGTGTCCCAACTCAATTAATTCATTACGGATCGTCCGCAGTTTTTGAAGGCTAACAACCTTTCTTAGCGCAGCAAAGGTGACAACCTCTCTCAGCTGTTTATCATTGAAGTAGTGCCGGTAGCCCTTGCCTCCAGCTCTCTTAGCTGGATTGAGAAGTTCGTAGCCCTCGCCAGAAATCCAACGTATTAGAGTGCGGTATGGAATCCCGGCAGCTTTTGCCACAGTCTTCGTATCGTAGAAAAAATTAAAATTTACTTGCTCTGGTTGCTGCGATTGCTCCAAATTCATGAAAGTCACTTTACAGATAAGTGACATTCAAAGTCAACCAACACTAATAATATTTAATATATCTGACAAACTGTTACTATCCAGTTAATTACGGTGCAACATTAATGTCAGTTGTTTAGTGGATGAGCACGCTGGGAATCTGGCACGAGTTGAAGACCCACACTAATGGGCGTTCGGTATGCTGTTTCTTTGTCGTCTCTCCACAGTGTTAGTGGGAGGCGGCCCCACCAGGGCAAGGCCGCCGCCACCTGTCGTTTGCAGCTGGAGCTCCTCATTTAGGTCAGCTTGATTGTGCTTTCAGTGCGGTTTATGCTGTAGAATTGAGCTTCAGGTATACGTACCCGCTTATAACCAGTGTCTATCAGGTGGGCCCAATCCTATGGAGTTCAACATGACAGTGCGGAAGGTAAGTCAACTCTGCTTAAGTGTGGCGGGATTGATGATTTTGATCTCTCTGCCTGTATGTACCAAACCCAGTGATCCTAACACAGCACCAACAGCTGCCTTCTCGATTTCACCTACGTGGGGCAGCATCGATTCAACTTTCACCTTCGATGCTTCGGGATGCACCGATTCCGAAGACGACGTGGAACAACTCCAGGTTCGCTGGGACTGGGAGAACGACGGCATTTGGGATGCGGATTGGAGCACCCACAAAACCAAGACACATCAGTTCACAGAGGATGGGACTTATACAGTTATTCTTGAAGTACAGGACTCTGAAGGGCTTATAAGCTCCTCATCGGAGGAGGTACAGGTAGCGGACGAGAACCTTCCCCCAATACCTAGTTTCACAGTGACACCTACGAGCGGGTGGACGGGGACGATCTTCCAGTTCGACGCCTCTGGCAGTTCAGATAGAGAAACACCCGCCGATAGTCTGCAGGTACGCTGGGATTGGGAGAACGACGGCACCTGGGATGCAGATTGGGACACAACAAAAACAGCATCTCATCAATATCCAATCAGTGGCACGTATTCTCCTCAACTAGAGGTCAGTGATTTATTTAATCCGCCAGTCAGTAACGAAGGACAAGTTTCGGTTGCTGAGAATACTGCTCCAACTGCCAGCTTCACGATTGCTCCGGCAACAGGGAACATTTCCACAGTATTCACCTTCGATGCCTCAAATAGTACAGATGTTGAAGATGCTACATCAGCATTATTCGTAAGATGGGATTGGGAGAATGATGGGACATGGGATACGCCAGCTGACACAACAAAAATCGCCATATACCAATACTCGAATCCTGGATTGTACACAATAAATCTTGAGGTGCACGATACTGGAGAGATTACAGGTTATTCGCAAATAATGTTGGCTGTTGTCAACACCGCTCCAACAGCAAGTTTCGCAGTCTCACCTGAAAACGGCACATTACAAACCGTGTTTGGATTCGATGCTACCACTTGCACCGACCTGGAGGATTCAATAAGTGAACTGGAAGTCCGTTGGGATTGGGAGAGTGACGGTATATGGGATACTCCCTGGTCCTCTGTGTTGACTGAGACTCATCAATTCAATAGTCCTGAAGTCTATAGCGTTTTGTTGGGTGTTAAAGACAGCGGTGGACTTGTTACTGAAACGAATCTCCAAGTGATTGTTGATTATATGTCATGGGTGCCCATGGATAGCGGCACAACTTCTACTCTAATGGATATCTGGGGCAGCTCAGGCAATGATATTTTCGTAGTGGGAGACAAGGGGGATGTCCTGCATTTCGATGGTTCAACCTGGAATTCAATGGAGAGTGGCACCGCTAACTGGCTGTGGGGCGTATGGGGATCCTCACCAACTGATGTATTCGCTGTCGGATCTCATGGAACGATCCTGCATTACAACGGTTCTGTTTGGGATTCAATGAGCAGTGGAACAGATGTTTTCCTCCAGGATGTCTGGGGCACTTCTTCAGACAACGTATTCGCAGTTGGTAGCTCGAAAACAATTTTACACTACGATGGTGTTAACTGGACTGCAATGGATGTCGATGCACCAACTGGGTATGGTGGGTACGGTATATGGGGCGATTCATCCAGCGATGTATTTGTAGCAAGTGATCAACCGGCAATCTGGTACTACAACGGTTCAGCGTGGAGTGTATTGAATAGTGGTTTAGACACAGATCTCAGAGCCATCTGGGGTAGCACATCATCTGATGTCTTTGCTGTAGGTGATTACGGTGTAGCTTCCTACTACAATGGGGCATCATGGACACCTTTCAATACAGGTGTTGAAAAAGCTCTCCGAGGTATTTGGGGCACATCTACAGCCGATATCTTTGCTGTAGGTGGTGGTGGTTGGCAGGGAGATAGCATCATTCTCCACTCTGATGGTGTGAACTGGTCTACAATGACAAGTGGAATGCAAACCTTTTTATATGGAGTCTGGGGTAGTTCTTCAACTCAAGTATTTATTGTTGGAAGTAACGGTACAATCCTTCGCGGGTATTTTTAGGCTGGATTCATAGTTCGCTACCCCGGATCTGCTACCTTCGGCGGACCAACTGAACGCAGCTATATCCAGGGCAGTGGTTATGTCAAAGAGCACTCAGTCGTATAACTATCATCGGGGATCAGCAATGTTTCTGGTCCATCCCCACTTCTTCAGATTGCTTCGTAACAGATTCAAATCATCGTGATAAGATTTTCGCCTCATTCGAGGAGTTCTTCGTAGACGTTGGTTGCTTCCTCTGCACCAGTTCGGCCATCACGGGTGGCAGGTGCGTTTAATCGCTGTTTCAAGCTCTGTCATGCTGGTACTCCCCCCCCCCCATAGTGATTTCGCGCCGGAGTCGCTGCTCCTGCGCTCTGGTCTGATTTTCGCACGGCCCCGGTGATCGAATACCGCCCGGTCTGTATAATCTCACTGATTTTCAATTCTGATTTTCGTGTGTGTGTCGCTGAACCGATGGTCATCTGATCTGAGCTGCTTATGATGTTTCGTTTTTATTTTGAGCGACCCAGTACACGCCTTCCTTGCCTCATCAATCACCCTTGTGATAGTGTCTAGCCCATCTGTATCACCTCAATGGGAGGGCAACCGTGAAGCGGATAATCTCTAATGGTGAACGCAAATTCATTCTCTTTGTTTGTCTGTTTATCTCTTTCATCTATCTCTTTGGTGGGACCTCGGAATATTATGGTTGGTATTATTTCCTCTCCATTACTGCCCTGCCTGGGTATTTGGTTGCCGCACTCGGAATCTGGGCGTACGAGTGGGGCATCCCTAGCATCAACCAAAGCCGTTCTTCCTCACAACAGGATGATGACTGAACACTCGGCATGAAGTGGCTCTTACAGATACTCGATCTGATTCGTGTACTTCTCGTGTACGTGCTCTTTTTCGGGATCTCAATGGTGCTGCCTGCCTTTATTGCCTATTACATCCGTGAAACTGTGCTTACTTCTTTCAACCCGACAATGGCAGACATAACTGCGATTGCTTTATGGTTTGTCTTTGTTGCTTTTATCGGATCTCTGATGAAAGCAGTCCATAAGCGCCTACCTGAGCGTGTTGCCAGTTGGTTCGATATGTAGCATCCGACACCCAAAGCCATCCGAAGGGTTGACTTAATGCTGTCACAGTTTCCACCAGAACCAAGTGAGCTTGAAAATGCGCTTGGAGCAATTGGGTTGTTAGTTGCATACCCTGTTTGGTGGTTTCTGAAGCGATATTTCGACAAGTATCGCCCAATGAGCTGGCCACTCATTATGTGGCAAAAGTGGTTCACGTATCCGATGCTAGTAGTATCTGTCTTGTGGGCTCTGGTCATTCTGGTACTAGCGATCTCCCTCATATTCTTCTAGGCCTTCTGCCCTGACGTGGCGGCTTGTCCTCTGCTGGCTGTACGTCCTGTACGTCACCTATGGGCAGCACGATAACTACATCCTCCCCGGTGTCCTGTACTGCCTCAGTGGATACCATCGCCCATGTCTCGGCAGTGAACGGCGCGAAGATAGGTTCGCCTGCTGGCCTGAGATCCGCGTCAACGAACTTATCGCTCATGCCAGCACCCCCAGGATCGCGCACATCAGCAACCATGCAGCAACCGCCGCGCCCATGATCTTGACTGTCTCTCGGTTTGCCCGTGTCATCCTTCCTTCACTCCTTTGGTTCACTTTCTGTTCATCTTCTGCTACAATGCAATAACCACATGAGGATGAAAAATGATGCGACTCAGAAAACACATCAGCCACGATCTCGGTGACTATTACAGTAGTGTTCTAAGAGAAGACACTAATTCGATTATTTCTGGTGAGGGTAGATCGACGGCCTTTTTCGTAATCTTGTTTGGTCTCTTGATGGTTGGTGGAATTATCGTCCACCACTACCGGTAGCTGAAGCTGAAGAGGCCTGAAAACTCACCCGCCGTCCACCCGCCGTTCGTTGTTTTGATGTTATCTCCGCCCGGATTTTTCAAATCCGGGTTAGTTTCTTAAACAAACTCTTTACTACCTCTTTACAGTGTTGAATGGGTTCAATGACTTGGACTGAATGTATTCATTAACCCTATTGAATGGATTCAATGACCTGCCCCAAGCTATTGAACTGATTCATTAACCCCTTCGTAGCTATTCCCGCCTTCAAGACATGGAGCGAATTTGTCCATCCACCAGGGTAGCGGCGATTCCGTAACCCTTTTGAAATGCTCCGCTACATCACGTTTGATGTGAACCATGCTAATTGTCAGCGTGTTGTTTTTAGCGTCCTGCGTCCAAGTTAGAAGTCCCTTTTTCTTCAGGTCATGTCGGATTCGCCATATCATGTTCACACATAGACCGAGCTGCGCCGCCGCCCTCTTATCTGTCCACCAAACTTCCCCGGCATCATTCAACATGCGTTCCATTAATCGCTCGATGTAAACCATCTGCGTCAATGTCAGCTCTCGATATTGCCGCCAGGAATCTAGAATCTGCCGTGGGATGGTCGTGTAGTACGCCTCGATACCCCACCGCCGTTTTAAGTCTGCAAAACCATTATCCACTTATATCTCCGCCCCTTTCATCCACGGCCCGCCGAGTAAGGGCGGAGGGGCCGGGGTAATCACCCACCCCGACCCGTCCGTGGATTGCCAGCCTCACGGCCAGCGTCCAATCAATCTGCTGTTAACCACTCACTATCTACCCAAGCCGAGGCAGGATCAGCTTCGACCAGTTCCGTGATCTCGCCGCCCGCATCCAAAATGCTCTCACACGCTGTTTGTAGAAGATCCCGCGCCCGCTTGGTACGCGGGTGGTCGGGGATGAAGCTCTCAGCGAGTTTCACGCGGGCTAAAGCGGCATCCAATTCCGCGACTGATAAATCCCATCTCATTGTTTTTCCTCCGATGTTCCTCGTTGATCTCCGCCCCTACTATTGGCTGTATTTTGTTTCATCTCAGCCCGCAGACGTTCCCTCATGGCCCGCTGGTGACGCATGGCTGTTGCCGCACTACACCCGAAGTCCTGGCCGATCTCCCGCACCGTGGCCTCTTGGCCCATGAGTTCAAATAGGTGTTGGTCGGAGGTTGGCATGGTGATGACGATCCGCATGAGCTGGCCGAGCATTTCCTCGGCATCCATTTGCTCGGTGGTGCGGTGGATTCCTATACCTGCACAATCTGGCGGGCGCGTTATCACGCCGGGCTTGTGGATTTCCTTCGTCGGTGTCCACTTCTCATGCTTGTCCTCGCCAGTGGTCGGTACGGCGAAGTGCAACCGGGGAACATGGTGCTCGTTATCCTCGCTCACGCGGAGGAAGTGTTCAGCCGGAGGTGCGCCTCGATCCATTCATCTAGATCAGATTGACGGTATCTGATGCACCTGTGACTGATTCGCACGTATTTTGGGCCGCCACCGCGAACTCTGCGAGCCTGCAGAAAGGCCGGTGTGAGCCGGAGAAATTTCGCGGCATCCTCTTCCTTCATGAGTACGTTGTCTATTGTAGTCCTGCAGTTCAGACAGTAGCTCCCATCTGACCTGACTTCGCAGGGCTACTGCGTTTCCATACCCATCCACAGGATTTTTCACAGAGGTTTCAGATTTCTTCAGAAAATGTCGTATACATGTAT